>Ga0065724_100020_pt1 | contig 92276 bp, 85 predicted proteins | sample TheenrcSG05JP960_FD_59111 | JGI IMG/M metagenome (GOLD analysis project Ga0065724, IMG submission 59111) | Thermophilic enriched microbial communities from mini bioreactor at UC Davis - Sample SG0.5JP960 | ecosystem: Engineered > Solid waste > Grass > Composting > Bioreactor | place: USA... | reverse complement strand
CTCGGATCGAGGGTGGCGACGACCTCGAGCCCCGGCACCGCGGCGAGGTCCGCGAGCAGCGCGCCGAGCATGGCGGCGCCCTCCCGGGCCAGCGTCGGCGGCAGCGGCCGGCCGGACAGGCCGCCGCCGGTCACGTACTCATGGACGAGGATGCGCAATGGACGTGATCCCGGTGCTCGATCTGCGAGGCGGGTGCGCCGTGCACGCCGACGGCGGCGACCGGAGCCGCTACCCGGTGGTCGAGGGCGTGCTGGGATCCGGCACGGACCCCGTCGGCCTCGCGACCCGGTTCCGGGACCGGCTCGGCTGCGCCACGGTGTACGTCGCCGACCTGGACGCGATCGCCGGCCTCGGCCACTCACACGACGTCATCGCCGGCATCGCCGCGACCGGCCTCGCGGTCATGGTGGACGCCGGCATCCGGACGCCGGGCGCGGCGGCGGCGTTGCTCGACGCGGGCGCCGCACGCGTCGTCGTCGGCCTCGAAACGCTGCGCTCCATGGACGAGCTGGGCGCCATCGTTCGCGCGGTCGGCCCCGAGCGCGTCACGTTCAGCCTCGACCTCCGGGCGGGCCAGCCCATCGCCGCCTCCCCCGCCCTCGTCCCCTCCACGCCCGTGGCCCTCGCTGCAGCCGCCGCGGCGCAGGGCGCCCGGCAGGTGATCGTGCTCGACCTCGCACGGGTTGGCCAGGGACTCGGCCCGCCGCTCGACCTGCTGCGCCGGCTCCGCGCCGGACTCCCGGACATCGCCCTGATCGCCGGCGGCGGCGTTGCGGGGCCCGCCGACCTGGACGCGCTCGCGGCCATCGGCTGCGCCGCGGCGCTGGTGGGGACCGCCATCCACCGCGGCCGCATCACCCGCGCCGACATCGCCCGGCTCGCCGCCCGGCGCTGATCCGCCGGGCTCAGCGAGGATCCGCCGCGCTCACGGCTTCAGCGGCTCGCGATACCACGCCGACTGGCCGAACGACTCCTCCACCTCCACGGCCAGCGCCGTCAGGTTGCCCTTGCCGTGCTGCGCGAGCTCGGCCTTCAGCCGGCCGGCGAGGTACGTGGCCAGCATCTCGGCGGTGGTGTTCGGGATCGGCAGGAGCACCACGTCGTCCCGCGGGAAGACGTACCGCCGGTCCCGGTACCGCACCTCGACCTCGCCGTTCGCCTCGCGGAGCTCGAGGAACGGGTTGTCGAGCGGCAACAGCATCTTGTGATCGATCTCGTCCACCAGCCGCCGCATGATCCGCTTCAGCGTGACGAAGTCGAAGACGTAGCTGTTCTCGTCCAGCTCGCCCTCGACCTCGACCCGCGCGCGGTAGTTGTGGCCGTGCAGCCCCTCGCACTGGTCGCCGTAGGTGATGAAGTGCCCGGCGGCGAACACGAGGTAGTCCTTCTCTACGACGACTCTGTACGCGGCCATCTCGGACCTCCGTGGGTCGGGCGCGCGGCGCCCGGGGACTGCTCGAGGAAGTGGACGAAGAGCGTTGCGGCGGTCAGGTCCGCCGTGGTGCCGGGGTTGAGCGCGTTGCCCTCCCGACGCAGCGACGCGTCGAACCGGGCGAGCGCCTCCCGCCGCTCGACGCTGTCCGGCTCGCCGGCGGCGAGCACGCGGGCCGCCTCGCGGCTGACCTCGCGCGCCGCCTCCTCGCCGCACTTGCGCGCGATCAGCGTGTCCGGCACGGCCGCGAGCAGCGATAGGTACGTCTCGGTGACCGCGGCCGCCCAGTCGAGGCCTTGCTCGCGAGCGCGGCACAGCGCCGGGACGCCGGTCTCGAAGGTGACGGCGTAGTCGGTCACGTACTCGCGCGCGATCGTGTCCCGCGGCGCGGCGAGGGCCATCGCCTCCCGGAGCGACACGGTCGGCTCCTCACGCACGTCCTGGTCCTGGACGCGACCCAGGCCGGCCGGCTGCGCCAGCCGGATCGCGGCGTACGCCGCCCGCGCGTCCTCCACGTCCAGCTCGGCCAGGACCCGGGCCAGGCGGCTCCGCAGCGATCCGCCCGCGCCCGCCGCGGCCCGGGCGAGCGGGGCCAGCAGCAGGATGATCCCGAGGTTCGTGTTCGTCCGCACGAACCGCCGCGTGTCCCGCACCGCCCGCAGGATCGTGCGCCCCACACCCACGCCGCCCGCGCGGCCCATCGCGGGGCCCACCGCCGCGGCGCTCAGCAGGAAGTCCTCGAACGTCGTGTCCGCGAAGTCGTGGTAACGGTTCACGTTCCCCGGCTTCGGCGCGCTGGCCTCGAGGAGACACGCGATCTGGGCCGCCACCGCGATGTCGCTGCGGAAACCCATGGGCCAGGCCGTCAGGAGCCGCTCGCACGCCGCTCGAGGTGAGCGACGATCGCATCGGCGATGTCGGTGGATGTGGTCTGCTGGAGCCCGCGCCAGCCGGGAATGCCGTTGACCTCCAAGACGTAGACCTCGCCGCTCGCGGTGGGGAGCAGATCGACGCCGGCGATCTCCGCACCGACGGCGCGGGCGGCGCGGAGACTCAGCTCCTCCCAGGCGGGGGGCAGCGTCGCCGGCTCGGCCCGCGCGCCGCGCGCCAGGTTGGTGCACCAGTGGTCGGCGCAGCGCCACATCGCGGCCACGACGCGGTCGCCGACCACGAACGCACGGATGTCTCGACCCTCGTGGGGGATGGCGCGCTGAATGTAATAGATGGCCCCCTCCAGTTCCAGCGCGCGGAAGACGCGGTAGGCGATCTCTTCATCGCTGATGCGCACCATCCCGCGGCCGTTCGAGCCGAAGAGCGGCTTGACCACGACGTCGCCCAACTCGCGGAACGCGGCGAGCGCATCGTCCATCCGCTCCGCGACCACCGTGTACGGCGTAGGGATCCCGGCCTCTTCGAGCAGCGACGACGTGTAGTACTTGTCCACGGTACGCTCGATGGCGCTCGGCGGGTTGAGCACCGGGATGCCGGCGCGGACCAGCCGGTGGAGCGCGTCGACCCGGAAGATGATCTGCTCCAGCGAGCCGCGCGGGATGATGCGGACGAGCACCGCGTCCACGTCGTCCAGCGAGACGCCGCCGGCCGACAGCCGCGGCGCGGCCCCGATCCTCGCCCGGAGCCCGTCGAACGGCAGCACCCGCGCGCGATGGCCGCGCGCGCAGAGCGCGCGCTCGAGCTCCGCGGTGTGCCAGCCGCGGCGCGCGCTCAGGATGGCCACGTCCATGCGCCGGCTCAGGACAGGAACGAGCGGCGCAGGACGTCTGCGTCCAGGCGTCCCGCGTGGAACGTCCTGCCGCTGGAGAGGTTGGTGATGTAGACTTCCGCGGGGCTGAAGAGGTGCGGGTCCACCTTGTAGAAGTCGCCGCCGTAGCGCTCGAACGTCTCGTAGAACGGCGTGCCGTAGTCCGGCGATGCGGAGGATGGGACCCGCGGCACCAGCTCCGCGAGTTCGTCGTCTTCGGCGTCCACCGTGAGGTGGACGACGCCGCCGTAGAGCACGCAGTCGTTCGTGCGGCCGATCGCCCGGATGTCGTTCTTCGCGACCGGCGCCACGGGCGCGGTGCCGGACCCGCTCACGACCCGGCGGACGTCGAAGCCGAGCTCGAGCAGCTTGTGGAGCGCCGTCTCGACGACGCGGGCCGAGACCTGCACGCTTGCGGCGAGGGAGGCGGTGGGCGCGATGAGGAAGGTGAGGCGTTCCACCGCGACGCCGGACTTCTCGGCCACGTACGCGGCCACGGCGTCATCCGGCGGCGTGCGGCCCTCGAGCACCAGGACGCCGCGGCCGTCCGCCGGCTCGCCGTAGCCCAGCCGCTCGTACAGCTCGTGCTCCACGCGTGCGATCGCGCGCAGCGGGCCCGAGCCCATGGCGAAGTACCCCTCCGGCCGGATCGCCCAGCCGGCGTACTGCGAGGCGAGGCAACTCACCGCGGGATGGTCCGTGTGCACGTGGACGCCGGGCAGCCGCAGCCCATCGATCTCGACGGCGGTGAGCTGGACACGGCCGAGCCCGCCCATGCAGGCCTCGGCCATGAGGCGGCCGGCCTCCAGTCCACCCCGTACGGCGATGCCGCAATCGATGACCCGCGCGGCGCACGGGAGCATCGAGACCGCGACGCGCAGCGCGTCGGCGTCCGCGGCCATCGCGTCGGCGATCTTCGCCGCACGCTCGTTGAGGCCCAATGCGGCGGCTACGGCGTGGTCCATACCAAGATCTCCCCTCTGCCGAGATCGGCGAAGTCTCCGTTGTAGCGCCGGTACGCTCCCTCGAAGAAGCGCGGCTCGATGTCGAACCCGTACGCCTGGCGCAGCCTGCGCAGGTAGACGAGCAGGAACGTGGGGCGGTAGGTGCAGGCGTAGCGGAACGTGGGCAGCAACTCGACCTCGCTGCCCGCGACGATGGTGCCGCGCCGCAGCCCGGCGCCCGGCCGCCGGCCGAGCCGGCCGAAGACCAGGAGCGTGCCGGCCAGCATCCCGGTGCCGGCGTAGTCCCCCACGTCGCCGGCCACCGCCACGACGCCGCGGCGCATCCGCTCGCCCACGAGGTCGCCCGCCGAGCCGTGGACGAGCACGAGCCCGCCGGTCATGCCGCGGGGGCTTCCCGCGTACGCCGCGGCGAGGTGCGGGCCCGCGTTGCCGCGGATTTCCAGCACGCCGCCCCGCATCTCGGCGCCGGCCCACGGCCCCGCATCGCCTTCGACAACGATGCGCCCGCCCGTCATCCCCGCGCCCACGTGCGCGCCGGCGCTGCCCTCGATCACCAGCCGGCCGCCCGCCATCCCGCTGCCGAGGTGCTGGACGCGGCTCGCATCGCCCGCGACGCGGACCTCGTCCGAGCGGCCGCCGCTCACCCGGAAGAAGTCGCCGAGGCTCGCCTTCTCCTTCCCGTGCCAGACCGGAAGCCGCGCGATCTCCGCTCCATCCAGCGCGGCGAACGCGTCCGGACGGATCTCAGGCGCTTCCAGCGGCACCGCCGGCTCCGCGCACGGCTCCAGCACGACGACGCTCATGCGCCCAGGATCGCATGGAGGTGGAACAGGTGCTTGCCCAGCCGCCCGCCGTAGTTGCCCGCGGAGATCTGGACGACGCCGGGCCGGCAGGCGGCGAGAATGCCGGCGCGCATCGCGGCCTCGATCGCTTCCCGGTCCAGGCCGTTCACCACGATCTCGAGCACGGAATTCACGCCCGGCGGCAGCTCGCTCTCGACGCCGATCCGCCCGCGCAGCGTGGGGCAGTAGGCATCGTTCGTCGAGGCGGTCATCCCCTTGTAGTGCTTTGCGCCGACCTTGCTCCCGCTCCGCACGACGCCGCCGGGGAACGGGAGGATGATGCCCGGCATGCCGCGCATGGCCGCGACGGCGTGCTCCGCCGCGTCGAGCGCCGCGTCCGCATCCCGCGCGAGGATCAGGAAGTTGCCGCCGCCGATGGCCTTCTGCACGCCGAACGTCTCCTCGACGAGGAACTCGCCCTCCATCACGGGGATCCGCCAGTAGCGCCGCCCGTCCAGCACCTTGCTGGACTGGTGCCGGTCCCCGAAGTGGCGCAGCACGCCGCCGACCTGGATCCGCTCCTCCGCCTCGGGCAGCCCGTCGAAGCACGCGGTGGTCGGGCAGGTGAGCACCGTCTGCCCGATCCGCTCGACCATGCGCTTGGCCACGCCCTCCGCATCGAACGCGAAGAGCAGGACGCTGACGCCCTCGCGGCCGTCCGGCGTGGCGTCCGCATCGAGCTCCCGCTCGATCCCGGCCTCCACCTTGCACCCGATGACCGACGTCGCGAAGCCGGTCATGGCGCGCGCGGCCTCGAGCGCCCAGCGGCGCGAGCGCGCCGTGATCACGGCGCGGCTCGCCCACATGCGGAACGCCTCGGCGAACGTGTCGCGGATCTCGACGCCGTTGATCTCCACGCTTCCCTCGCCTCAGCGCTTCAGGGTCGCGACCCGCGCGAGGTCCGCCACCTCGGCCTCGTCCACGCGATACGCCTCGAGGCCGAGGGTGCCGCGCTCCTCGAAATGCCGCCGCAGCACGCGCTCGATGTCGGCATCGTACTCCGGCTCGACCTGGAGCGTCGTGCCGTAGACCTCGCGCCGGAGCTCGCCGTCCTCCACCACCAGCTCGCCGCGTTTGAACACGTAGCGCGGCGTGCTGAACATCGTCTCCACGTCCTCGGCGGGCGCGTAGATCGTGATGTCCGCATCCGCGCCCGGCCCCAGGTGCCCCTTGTGCTCCAGCCCCAGCAGACGCGCGGGCGCCGCGCGGGTGATGATCGCGATCTCGTAGAGCGTGTACTCGCGGTCGAGCCCGTCCGCCAGCGCGGTGCCTTCCAGCGCGCGGGGGTTGACCTTGCGGATCTGCTCGTCGCGGAACGTGCGGTCCATCAGCAGGCGGATCAGGCGGGGATAGGAGAGGAACGACCCGCCGTTGGGATGGTCCGTCGAGAGCACGACCCGCCACGGATCCCGCGCCAGCAGGAAGAACTCCAACCCCACAGCCCACTGGAGCGTGTGCACGTAGCTCTTCTCGCTGTACTCGTACGGCACGATGCCGCAGCCGCTCTCGAGCTCGACGTCCATGGCCACCCACTTGCGGCCGCTGAGCCGGTGCAGCAGGTGCGCGACGCGCGTGTCGGCGGTCATGGCGGTGGCGGCGCCGAACATGACCTGCCCCACGTCCACGCTCAGGTTCGGGTGCGCGTCCACGTACTCGACGAGCTCACGCGCCCGCGACGTCGGCCGCCCATCCTCCGTACTGCCGTAGGCGTGGAACTGGATGTGGGTGAAGTGCGCGCGACGGCCCTCCACCGCGCGCATCGTCTCGAGTGTCGTATCGGCGTTGCCGGGCACGCCCAGGTTGTTGCAGTGGATGTGCATGGGGTGCGGCAGCCCCAGCTCGTCCGCCGCGCTGGCGATCGCCTGGACGATGCGCCTCGGCGTGACGCCGTCGTAGCCCGGTAGCGCCTCGTCCAGCCCGGAGATCGCCGCGCCCGCCTTCCACGCCGCGACCCCGCCGGGGTTGACGACCTTGACGGCGTACGCCCGCGCCGCGCGGAGCATGTACGCCATGTAGTGCCGGGCCAGCTCCTGCTCGCCCCGGGCGAGGAGGCGGAGCAGGAAGTCGTCGTTGCCGAACAGCAGGAAGAACGCTTTGTCGATGACCGGCGTGTCGTTGAGCTCCTGGTGCGCCTGCCGCGCGCCGATGGCGGGGACGGCGGCCTCGAACGCCGAGGTGTAGCCCAGCCCGGCGTAGCGGTAGCCGGTGGCGAACGTGGAGGGGACCACGCCGCCCGCCCCGGACCGGAGCACGCGCGGGCCGTCGTCCGACCGAACGACGCGCCGCGGCACCGGGTCGGCCCGATGCCGCTCCGGCTCGAGCCGGCGGGCGAGGTTGACCTTGGGCCCCGCGATGTGGCAGTGGATGTCCACGCCGCCGGGCATGACGATCAGCCCGCGGGCGTCGAGGACGGGCGCGTCGTCGGGCAGACTCGCCACGATGCGGCCGTCCTCGATGCAGACGTCCGCCACCGCGCCGTCCACGCCGTTGCGGGGGTCGTAGACCTTCCCACCGGTGATCCGCAGCCGGCCCTTCACGCTGCACCTCCCTGCACCCGCGCGCGGACGGCCGCCGCGAGGTCGGCGAGCACCGCCGCGTCCGTGAGCCGCGAGCTCTCCACCCGCCGGTGGAGCGCCACGCCGTCCAGCCGGTAGACGCCGCCGGGCGACTCCTCGAGCGGCGCGGTCACCACCGCCACCCGCGCGCCCTCCACCCGCTCCGCCGCCGGCCCGACGACGACGCTGGGGACCTCGGCGAGGCGCTGGCGCTGCGCAGGGGTCAGGTGGCGGGTGGGATCGGCGCCGACCAGCAGCACGGCGTCCGCCCCGCCGGGCGCGAGCAGCGCGGCGCCGGTGTACTCGCCCGGGCCGTACCGCGGGTAGCCGCGGCCGAAGTGCACGGCGCAGGGGTAGCCCGTCTGCCAGGTCAGCACGGCCTCCGCCCCCACCGGGTTGCCGGGCATGCGGATGCCGATGAGCCGCACGCGCGCCTTCTCGTTCGCGTCTTCCACCAGCGAACCGAGCGCGAACGCCCGCAGCGGGTCGCGCCGCTCGGGCGGCGGGTCGGCGTCGTAGAGCAGCACGCCGTAGCGGCACGAGGCGAGCCGCCGGGCGAGCGGCCGGAGCCGGTCGGCCGGAACGCCCAGGGATCCCAGGCGCTCCTCGTCCACCCGGCGACCGCGGACCAGGGCGCGCAGCGCCCACAGCGCCTCGAACTCCGCGGCGGCCGGGATCGCGATCCGTTCGTCCGCCTCCTCCGGACCACGGGCGTCGCCGAGATCCACGGCGATCCGGGCCCGCGCCGGCGAGTCGGGCGATGGGGCGAGGTAGCGGTCCCGGAAGCCGGGCTCCCGGGCGTCGGGGTCGATGCCCCAGTACACGACCAGATCCGCGCGCTCCCGCACCTCGCCCAGCGTCGCCGTGATCTGGCCGATCCGCTGGAACGCCAGGAACGACGGCTCGTGTCCGGCCGAGGCGACGGTGTCCGCCGCGCCGCCCGTGAGATCGGCGATCTCCACCGCGAGCCGCTGGGCCTCGACGGTCGTCTCGACCAGCCCGCAGACCAGCGGTAGGCGGGCGCGGACGAGCACGTCCGCCGCCGCGGCAACGGCCTGCTCCAGGGTCGCCGGTGCACCGTCCACCCGGGCGACCGGCGCGGCCATGGCCCGGACCATCACGACGCCTCCCGCATCAGGGTCTCCTCCACGGCGCGGGCGGCCGCCACCAGTCCGGCGTAGCAGCCCCGGGCGTCCGGGGCCCGGGCGAACACGGTGCACACCGGCCTGCCGCGCCGGATCCGCTCGCCCGGGAACGGCAGGTCGCGCACGTCGTCCCGCCCCAGCCACGGGCGCGTGTCCGCCATGACCACGTCCCGGCGCGCGTAGACGATGGCTTTGCCGTACGCGCCCGACGGCGGCGCGGGCGGCGCGGGCAGCGCTCCGTCCAGCGCGGCCACGTGCGCCTCGAAGATGGACAGGCCCGTTGCGCGTTCGATGAGCTCCATGGACGCGGTGTACCGGGGGTTCACCTCGAGGACGTACAGCTCGCCGTCCCGGGCCACGAAGTCCACGCCGTTGACGCCCCGCAGGCCGAAGGCGGCGGTGACCGTCTCGGCGATGGCGGCGGCCTGCTCGGCGACGGACGCGGGGTCGGCGTCGTCGCAGACGAAGGGGAAGATGCTGCCCGCGTAGCGGTACCCGGTCGCGCCGAAGGCGGCGTCGCCGATCAGTTGGCGGGAGACGCCGAGGACGACGGCGCGGCGGCCGTCCGCGGCGAACGCGATCGAGCCGGGCGTCCCCTCGAGCCGCTCCTGGAGGATCGCGCGCGGCCCGAGCGGCTGCCCAGGCCGCCAGGGGCCGACCCCGCTCCCCCCGCCGCCGCGCACCGGCTTGCGCAGCCACGCGCGCCCGGGGTCGGCGCGTCCGGCCTCCGTGGCGGGGAGCGTACGCGGCATCCGGACGCCGGCGGAGCCGAGGACCGCGGCCAGCGAAAACGGGTCGCGCACGCGCGCGAGCACCTCCGGCCCGTTGCCCAGCAGCCGCCGCCCGGCCGCCAGCCGTCGGACCGCGGCAGGGTGGTTCTCGAGGTTCGCCACGTACGCCGCCGGGCCAGGCCACCGGCGGGCGATCGCCACGGCGGCGGCCGCGCCGTACGCCCGGCCGAGGTCGCGGGCGAGCGCCACGTTCTCGACCATCGCCTTCTGGTCCAGGTCGCCGAAGGCGTCGACCGTCCGGCAGCGATACCCCGCCCGATGCGCCGACTCGGCGAACGCGCGGGTCGAGACGCCGACGATCACGACGGCGCCGGCGTCAGAGCTCGGCCGCCAGATCGTAGATCGCTTCGGAGTCGAAGATCCGGTCGTTGCGCTCGAAGGCGCGGGCGATGCTCGCCTTGTGGAGCTTCATCTTGAGGCGCCCGATGCCGAGCGCGCCGAAGGCGATGACGCCCTCGCGCTCGACGCCGTCGTCGTTGGCCTCCACGCCCTCGATCCCGAGCGGCGGCACGGCGTTGACGTCCGCGACGACCCGCAGGCCGGGGCGGCCCACCCACGCATCGCGCGGCACGAGCTGCACGCCCGCGGGGCCGGTCGCCAGCACCAGCTCCGCCCCTTCCAGCGCTGAGGCCGTCCCCGCCGGGTTGGCGGCCGTCACGACCTCGACCGATTGGCCGAACCGTTCCCGGATGTGCGCCGCCGCCGCCTGGCCGCGCGCCTCATCACGGGAGGTGATCGTCACCCGGGCGCCGAGCCGGGCCAGCAGCCCCGCCGCCCGCGTGCCCACGGGCCCGGTGCCGGCCAGCACCACCGCCCGGCGGCCCTGCACGTCGCCCCCGACGGCGCGGACCATCTTGAAGACCGCCGCCGCCGCCGTCGTGTTCGAGCCGTTGGGATCGAAGACGACCGAGACGCGGAACGGGCCGAAGAACGTCCGCTGGACCTCCTGGAGGATCCGCTCGGCGCGGGCCATGTCGCCGCCCCCGACGAAGATCGCCGTGTTGTGGAGGTCGGCCGGGCCGCGCGTGAAAATGGCGCCGTGGACCAGCGCCTGGACATCGCCCTCCTGGACCCCGCCGTAGCTCAGCACCGCGTCCGCGCCCGCGTCGTAGCCCACGACGCGATCGAATACGCTGGCGTGGCGGTCCACGTCCAACTGGAGCAGAAGCTTCTTCACCCCCGCCTCCTCACGCTCACGACCAGGAGAACGACGGGGGAGACCCGAAGGTCGCCCCCGTCCTTCCTCTGTGGTCGGGCCGTGGGATCTCCGCCGGCCTCACGCCGGGATGAGCTCCTCCGCGCCCGCAGCGAACGGATGCCGCGCCGAGGCCTTGCGGCTGATCACGTCGTCCGCCTTCGGCTGGCCGCGCAGCGCCCGGGCGATCGCCTCCTTCGTGGCCTTGTAGTTGTACTCGAAGATCTTGCGGTCGTCCTGCGCCTCCCAGTGGATGAAGACCGCGACGAGCACGCAGAGGTCATCCACCTGGTCCTTCGGGATGATCCCCTCGGCCACCGAGTCCACCACCGCGCGCGCGACCGCCGCCTGCGCGGGCCCGAACATCTGCACCGCCTGCTTCTCGCCCTTGATGGTGACCTTGTTGAACATCACCGTGTCGGGCTTCGCGGGCAGATTGGGCTCGAGAACCGCGAGGCAGGTGGTGTGACCGGCCCGCTGGCCCGCCAGCGCGTTGGCGAACGCCTGGCCGGCCGGACCATCCTTGGGGCCGATGATCAGGTCAATGTGCGCGACCTCGTTGCCCTCGCCTACGAGGGCTTCGCCGACTGCAAACGGACGGATGGCCATGATCGCCTCCTAGCTGGAGAGTCTGGGAACCTATCTGCCGGCGTTCGGCAGGGGGTGAAACCGGCACGAATACCGGACACGGGACAGGCCCACGTCCGGCACCTCGACTCTTCCCAGAACAGGAGTCCAGGGCCGTTAGGCTAGTGCGGCCCCGCCGCGGTTGTCAAGATGCGGACCTTGACAGCGCGGTGTCCCGGGGCGCAAGTTGAACACGAAATCCTTGTACGGCTCTCCGGGGCGGCTCCGCAGGCCGCCCCGTCGTCCCGAGTTGGATATCGGCGCAGATGTCCGACTCGCCCCACACGACGGCTCCGCCGGTCGCAGGACCGGCGTCTCGATACACGGCCGCGTGGACGACCGCGCAGACCCCTGCTCGGGGGGACGCGGTCGGGCACGGAGTGGCTGGCTCGATCTGCGACACGCCGTTCGGACTACGTCCTCGCCGGGGCGGAGCGCGCCCCTGCGTCCACGGGCAGCCGGGGGGCGTGGCCGTCCTCACAGGCTGGGCCGCCCGGCCCGCACGTCGGCGCCGCCCTCCGGCGGGCGCTCGCGTGTGGCGACACCCGAGCAGGAGGAGCTCGCATGTTCCCACACGTCGGCTGGCCCCGCGATGGCCCCTCGCCCGCGTGGTCAGGGACACGATCCGAAGGAGTCACGTGGCCTTCACCATCTGCTTCCGAATGGAGAAAGGGGGCGAATCATGCGCCGGATGATCTCGGGAGGGCTGGTAGCGGCCGGGCTGTTGCTCGCGGTCGGTCCGGCCACCGCGCAGGACCTCGTCCAGCTCCAGAACGATCCCAACCAATGGGTGCTGCCCGGTAAGAACTACGCCGGCACCCGCTTCAGCGAGCTCGACCAGATCAACACCCAGAACGTCAAGGACCTGAAGGTCGCCTGGACGTTCTCGACCGGCACGCTGAACGGCCTGGAAGGCGCGCCGCTCGTCGTCAACAACACGATGTACTTCGTGACCTCGTTCCCGAACATCGTGTACGCGCTGGACCTGACGAAGCCGGGCGCGCCGATCAAGTGGATGTACAAGCCCAACCAGGACCCGACGGTCCAGGGCGTGGCGTGCTGTGACGTGGTCAACCGCGGCGTCGCGTACGGCGACGGCAAGATCGTCTTCAACCAGCTCGACGCCACGACGGTCGCGCTGGACGCGGAGACGGGCCAGGTCGTCTGGCAGGTCAAGCAGGGCGACCCGAAGAGGGGCGAGACGATCACGGCGGCGCCGCTCATCATCCGCGACATCGTGATCACGGGGATCAGCGGCGGCGAGTTCGGCGTCCGCGGCTTCGTGACCGCCAACGACCTCAAGACCGGCCGCCAGCTCTGGCGGGTCTACAGCACCGGTCCGGACAGCGAGGTCGGCATCGGCCCGAACTTCAAGCCGTTTTACGAGGACCACAAGGGCAAGGACCTCGGCGTGACCACGTGGCCGGGCGACGAGTGGAAGAGGGGCGGCGGCACGACGTGGGGCTGGTACACCTACGATCCGGAGCTGGACCTCTTCTACTACGGGACCGGGAACCCCGGCACCTGGAACCCGGACCAGCGGCCCGGCGACAACAAGTGGTCCATGACGATCTGGGCGCGTGACCCGAAGACGGGCGAGGCGCGCTGGGCGTACCAGATGACGCCGCACGACGCGTGGGACTACGACGGCGTCAACGAGAACATCCTGGTCGACCTGGAGATCAACGGCCGGCTGCGCAAGACGCTGGTCCACTTCGACCGGAACGGGTTCGCCTACACGATCGATCGGACGACGGGCGAGGTCCTGGTGGCCGAGCCGTACGGGCCGGTGAACTGGGCCAAGGGCATCGACAAGAAGACCGGCCGGCCGATCGAGAACCCGGAGAAGCGGACGAAGGAGGGGGTCAACACGACCAACATCTGCCCGTCCGCGATGGGCTTCAAGGACCAGCAGCCCGCCGCCTACTCGCCTCGCACGAAGCTCTTCTACGTCCCCACCAACAACCTCTGCATGGACTACGAGGGCGTGGAAGTCAGCTACACCGCGGGTGTTCCGTACGTGGGCGCGATCGTGCGGACCTACGCGGGCCCCGGCGGCCATGGCGGCGCGTTCATCGCCTGGGACGCGACGGTCGGCAAGAAGGTCTGGGAGAACAAGGAGAAGTGGCCGGTCTGGGGCGGCGCCCTGGTCACGGCGGGTGATGTGGTCTTCTACGGCACCATGGACGGCTGGTTCAAGGCGCTCGACGCCAAGACCGGCCAGGAGCTGTGGAAGTTCCGCACGGGCACCGGGATCATCGGTGCGCCGATGACCTACATCGGCCCGGACGGCAAGCAGTACATCGCGATCCTCGCCGGTGTCGGCGGCTGGGCGGGCCTTACGGTGTCGCAGGACCTGTCGCTCGACGACCCGACGGCGGCGCTCGGGGCGGTGAACATGTTCGGGCCGCTGAAGCAGGAGGTCACCAGGGGCGGCATGCTGTACGTCTTCTCCCTGTAGCCTGGGGCCCGCCACTTCCGGCGCAGGGCGGCTCGAGCCGCCCTGCGCCGGAAGCGGTTGTTTTGCGCCGGCTCCGGGGAAGTTCCATCGACAACGTCCTTCGCGCGGCACGCCGCTCCGGTGGAGCGATCCGTCGGGATCCGCGGAGAGGGGCGGCAACCGCACGCAGGACCATGGAAACGAGTCCGATGGCAGTTCGATCGAGGAAGGATGGGCGACCGCGGACGCTGGGGTGGGCCGTCCTGCTGCCGGCGTTCGCGGCGCTGCTCGTTGCGGGGGAGGTGCGGGGGCAGGAGGTGCGGGAGCTCCGGGTGTGCGCGGATCCGAACAACCTCCCCTACTCCAACGACCGACACGAAGGATTCGAGAACAAGCTCGCCGAGCTCATCGCCCGTGAGCTCGGCGCGACGTTGAGCTACACGTGGTGGCCGCAGCGCCGCGGGTTCATCCGCAACACGCTGCGGGAGCAGAAGTGCGACCTGGTGATGGGCGTGCCGACGAGCTACGAGCTCGTGCTCACCACCCGGCCGTACTACCGGTCCACCTACGTGTTCGTCTACCGGAAGGATCGCGGGTACCAGATCCGATCCCTGGATGACCCGATCCTCCGCGAGCTGAAGATCGGCGTCCACATCATCGGGGACGACTACAACAACAGCCCGCCGGCGCACGCGCTCGGGAGGCGGCAGATCGTCAAGAACGTCGTCGGCTACAGTGTCTACGGTGACTATTCGGAGCCGAACCCGCCGGCCCGGCTGATCGAGGCGGTGGCGCGGGGGGACGTGGATGTGGCGATCGCGTGGGGTCCGATCGCGGGTTACTTCGCGAAGCAGGAGTCGGTCCCGCTCGAGCTCGTGCCGGTCTCTCCCAGCATCGACCTCCCGTTCCTTCCTTTCGTGTACGACATTTCGATGGGCGTGCGGCGGGAAGACGAGGCGTTCAAGGAGGAGCTGGAGGCGATCCTGGTTCGCAGGCAGGCGGAGATCCGCGAGATCCTGGAGTCGTACGGCGTCCCGCTCGTGGGAGTCGGGAAGGCCCGTACTTCGTCCGTCACGACTGAAGGAGAACGGAGGTCATGAGGAGTGTGGCTTGGGCGGCGGTTGTCGTCGCCGTCGTTGGGCTCAGCGTCGCGGCGCGCCCGGCTGCGGCGCAGCAGCAGAGCGGTGAAGAGAAGGAAGCGGCGAGCCAGCCGGCGGCGGAGGCGAAGAATCCGTTCACCGGCCAGCCCGAGGCGATCCAGGCGGGGCGCAAGCTCTACATGAAGTGGAACTGTTACGGGTGTCACGGCACGATGGGGGGCGGCGGGATGGGGCCGAGCCTGATCGATTCCGAATGGCGTTACGGCGGTGAGGACGCCAAGGTCTTCGAGACGATCCGGAACGGCCGGCCCAACGGGATGCCCGCCTTCACGATGCTGACGGACGAAGAGACGTGGCAGCTCATCGCCTACATCCGGTCTCTCTACAAGGGCGATCCGGACAAGGTGGTGTGGTGAGTGGTGTCGTGAGAGGCGACGCCGGCGCCGGGCAGGTGCCGGCGTCGCGCGTGTGGACGCGCCGCGAGGTCCTGGGCGCCGTGTTCGCGGCGAGCGGCCTGGCCGTGCTGGGCGGCCCGGCGGCGCTCCTGGCGGCCGGCGAACGGGACCTTCGTGTTGGTCTGGTCGTGCCGGGGGGCTCTGCCGGCGAGGCGCTGGAGCGGGGCGCGGTGCTGGGCGCCGAGGAAGCGGCCCGGACGGCCGAGCTGCTCCGGCGGAGGTTCGATCTGGTGACTGTCCGCGTCGGTGGCGGGCAGGAAGTGGAGGAAGCGGTCCGGCGGCTGGTCGCCGAGGAAGGCGTGTACGCGGTCATCGGCGGGGCCGACGCGGAGACGTTCGCCGCGCTGAGCAGTGCGGCGGAGCGCCACGGGGTCCTCTTCCTGAACGCCGGGTGCGCCGACCCGGTGGCGCGGGCGGAGCACTGCCGCCGGCACACGCTGCACGTCGCGGCGAGCGCAGCCATGTACGTGGACGCCGTGGTGCAATGGGCGGCGGGTGAAGCGGGGCTGCGGCGGTGGTGCTTCGTGGGCGCCGCCACGCCGGCCGGCGCGGCGGTGTACGAGCGTGCGCGGCGGGCCCTCGCGGCGCAGGGGGGCGAGGCGGTGGGTCGCATCGAGGTGAGGGCTGGCACTGACGACTTCGCCGCCGTCTTCCGGGAGGTCGAACGGACGGGCGCGGACCTGGTGTTCGTGGACCTGGCCGGCGAGGCGTGGCGCAGGTTCCTCGAGCACTACAGCGCCGCCGCGCCGGCGTTCGAGCTGACCGGCCTCGCCCCGGAGGATGCGGGGGAGTTCGCGGGACAGGGTGCCGGCCCTCGGGTCGGCACCTGGCCCAGGATGTGGCACCACACCCTGAGCCGGTTCGGTGCGACCCAGTTGAACGAGCGCTACTACGACCGCTTCGGGCTGGAGATGGACGCGCTCGGCTGGGCGGGCTGGTTCGCCGTCAAGGTCGCCTGGGAGGCGGCGAACAGAGCTTCCACGACCGAGGGGCCGGAACTCGTGCGGTTCCTGGAGAGCGCGCGCGCCACGTTCGACGGCCACAAGGGTCGGCGTTTGTCGTTCCGGCCGTGGGACCACCAGCTCCGTCAGATCGTGTACCTGGTCAAACCGGCCAAGGACGCTGGCGGCGCGGAGTGGGAGGTCGTGGCCGAGCTGCCGCGCATCCCGCGCGGCCCGACCGCGGCCTCCCAGGAGCTGCTCGATCGGCTGGGCGATGGCGAGGCGGAGAGCCGCTGCCGGCTCGCACCGCTGTCCTGATGCTGGGCGTACCGGATGGAGCCATTCGCGAAAAGGTAGGTCGTCCGATGATGGGTTCACGCTACTGGCGTCTGGGGATCGGAGTCGCGCTCGCCGGAGCGCTGCTGCTGCCGGCGGGCGTGCGCGCGCAGAACGCGCCGCTCGCCTACGTGTCGAACGAGGGGAGCGGGACCGTCACGATCATCGACACGGCGACGGATCAGGTCGTCGGGACCCTCACCGTCGGCCCGGGCCCGCGCGGCATCCAGGTCAGCCCGGACGGCAAACGGGTCTACGTCGCGGTCAGCGACCTGGCCCGCACGGTCGAGACCGATGCCGACGCGATCGTCGAGATCGACGTGGCGACCGGCAAGATCACGCGCCGGATCCGCGCAGGTTCGGATCCCGAGCAGTTCGCGGTGAGCCCGGACGGGCGGCGCTTGTTCGTGTCGAACGAGGACGCCGGGACCGCGTCCATCATCGACCTGGAGACCAACGAGGTGATCGTCACGCTCACGGTGGGGATCGAGCCCGAGGGCGTTGCCATCAGCCCCGACGGTCGCTGGGTGTACGTCACCGCGGAGACGAGCAACACCGTCTCGGTGATCGACACGAACCTCAACCAGGTGGTGGCGAGTTTCCTGGTGGACGTACGGCCGCGGGCGGCGGCGTTCTCGCCGGACGGCAAGCGCGCGTACGTGACGTCGGAGATCAGCGGGACGGTTTCGGTGGTGGACACGGAAACGCACGAGGTCATCGAGACCATCCTGCTGGAGGAGGGCGAGGCGAAGCCGGTGGGCGTGGTGGTCTCGCCGGACGGCAAGCGGGTCTACGTCGCGAACGGCCACGCGAACAGCGTCTCGGTCATTGATGCGGAAACGAACGAGGTCGTCGCCACGATCCCGGTCGGGCGGCGCCCGTGGGGGATCGCGATCACGCCGGACGGCAAGAAGCTCTACACGGCGAACGGCCTCTCCAACGACGTGTCGGTGATCGACACGGCCACGAACCAGGTCATCGCCACCGTGGATGTGGACGGCGAGGGCCCCTGGGGCGTCGCGATCGTGAACCCGGCCGGCAACTGAGCTGCCGGCCGGGTCGGCCGCCGCGCCGAGGGGCCGGCGTCAGATCAGCGGGATGCGCGGGAATCGCCGGGCGAGCCAGCCGTCGATCCCCCACACCCTTCCCGCTCTGGATCCCAGGAACGCGAGCATGCACGCCAGCAGGAGCACGTGGAAGCCCTGCTGGCACATGCCCGTCCAGTAGCTCGCCGCGAAGTAGTTGGCCATCAGGAAGAAGCCGATGATGGATGCGTAGCCGGTGAACAGGCCCAGCGTGAGGCCGATCCCCACGGCGGTCTCTCCGAACGCCGTCAGGTAGGCGAACACCCCTGCGTTGGGAATCGCGACATCGAGCAGGAACTGCCGGTACACCTCGATGGGGTTCTCGCTCGCGTACTCCATCAGGCGCCGCGGCAGGAAGTTCACCCACCGCTCCGACGCCCGGGGCAGAGGGATGAACCCCGCGAAGGCGAACCAGGTCATCTTGGTCACGATCCCCTTGAGGAACCACAGGCCGACCGTGATCCTGAGGAACGCCAGCCAGCGTCCTGGGAACCGCGGCGCGTGATGGGATGAGGCGTCCCCGGTCGCGGGGCGCGGCGCTGTTTCGATCTCGTGTCGACTCATGGGCGTTCGTCGGTCGGAGTGGCGGTCGGGAAACGGAGAGGTCTGCGGCCAGCCCACGCGATCCGGCCAATCGATCTCGCGGGCGGGTCGACTTTCTTACGCCGCCGATGGCGACGGAGATCCAATGCGGGACGCTGAGCGGCGGCCCCACCGCGGGGGACGACGGCCCTGACGACAGGCAACCGTGACCCTCGACGGGTTCACGCGGTCACGCTGCTCGCTGGCCCGTTCCGTCCCCTCGCTCACGGCCGGACCTGCTCCAACAGCCCCTTCCACAGCGGATAAGGGACGACCAGCGGCGTGCCGCCGTCCCGGGCGTGGAGCAGACCGATCAAGGTGAAGACGACCTCCGGCTCGTCATCGCCCGGGCGCAGCTCGAGGGCGAAGACCGGACTCCCGCTCTGCCCCGGCCGGAGCGGCAGGTCCACGGCGTAGTCGTGGTGCGGGATCCCGAGCTCGTGATAGTAATCGATCGCCGTGAGTTCGCCGCGACCGATGATCCGGCGCGCGCCGATGGGGAACCCGACGGTCATGACCGGCGTGCCGGGCGCGAGGGTTCCGTCCTCGAAGCCGATCACTCCCCTGAAGACCGTGAGCGGCCTCTGTGCGCCCACGGTCTTCAGGAGCGCTGCATCGCTCGCGGCGTCACGGCCGATCTCGACCAGCAGGATGTCATCAGCCTGATACTCGTCGTCGGAGCCGTCGACGATGTACGACGCCTCGCGGCGCAGCGGCGAGCTGCGGTGGTTGTCCTTGCGCTCGCGCAGGAACCACGGCCCGTCGATCTCATAGTAGTTGCTCGGATCGGCGACGTGGTGGTTGGTGAGGATAATGTACTCGGTGCGGCCGTTCTCGCGGATCGAGTCGATCACGATCCCGGTGCCGTGGAGCGCGAGCGGCGCCTTGAACGTGGCGAAATCGCCGGTCTGGGGATCGACGCCCGAGAACTCCCGCTGGATCAGCGTCCGAATGCACACCACGCTCGCCGCGACCTGCGGGAACCGTCGCGCGATGAGGCGGTCCAGTTCGCCTTCTTCCACCGCATTCTGAGCGTGGAGGAAACGCGCGGGGAACAGGAGCCCGGCCAGGAGCGAGATCACGAGCAGCGTCGTTCTCACGTACAGTACCTCCGCGAGGTCGCACCGCCGGCTCCCGGACCGGCGACTCCGCCGTGTGGCACATGCCGGAGCGGGCAAGGGATGTGCCACCCGCGGGCCCGATGAGGGGTGAATCTACCTAGCATCGAGAGCCCCCATCGGGCAAGCCGCGGGCGGCGGGCGTGGCGGCTCGCCCCGACTTGCGTTCCACCGCGGGCGGCCCGGTCCTTCCGCACACCCCGTCATCGCGCGCGGCCACCCCGCACGGCCGTACGGCCGGCGGCCCCCACTCTCTTCCCCAGAGCGGACGCATGGCTCCGATCCTCGAGCTCCACGTCAACGGCCGACTGCACCGCGTCCAGGCGGATCCCGCGAAGAGTCTGCTCGCGGTGCTCCGTGAGGATCTCGACCTCACCGGCGCCGATCCAGCAGGCGTTCCTCGAGGAAGGCGCGATGCAGTGCGGCTATTGCACGCCGGGCATGATCATGGCCGCGCTGGACCTGCTCGCGCGTGCGCCCGCGCCCGCGGAGGACGAAGTCCGTCGCGCACTCGAGGGCGACATCTGCCGCTGCGGCACGCATTCCCGCATCGTCCGCGCGGTGCTGCGCGCCGCCGGCACGGCCACGGAGGCGGGCAATGAGTGAGCAGAGGATCGAGCCCGAGCGCTACGAGCTGAGTGAAGCGCCGCGATACCGCTCTGCGCTCACGCGCCGCCAGTTCGTCGGCGCCGTCGGCGCGGGCGTGGTCGTGCTGGTGGTGGCCCGCGACGGTCTCTCGCTCGAAGCCCAGGAGCCCGGCGAGGCCGAGGCGCTGGGCGCCTCCGCCGACCCGATCAGCGCGTCGCTGCACATCGGCGAGGATGGCGCGGTCACGGTGTTCACGGGCAAGGTCGAGGTCGGGCAGGACATCCGCACGTCGCTGACGCAGGCGGTCGCCGAGGAGCTGGGCGTTCCCCCCGCGCGCATCACACTGATCATGGGCGACACGGACCACGTGCCGTACGACGCGGGGACGTTCGGCAGCCGCTCGACGCCGCAGATGGGCACGCAGCTCCGGCGCGCCGCCGCGGCCGCGCGTGTGGGCATGGACCCGCTCGCCTTCCGGCTGCGCAACCTGCGGGATGAACGGCTGCGCGCGGTGCTCGAGGCCGCTGCGGATCGCTTCGGCTGGAGCCGCTGGCAGCCGCGACCCGGCCGCGGCATCGGCCTCGCGTGCGGCGTCGAGGAGGGCGACTACGTCGCGACGTGCGCGGAAGTCGAGGTCGACCGCGCGAGCGGGCGGATGCGCGTCGGGCGCATCGTCGAGGCGTTCGAGTGCGGCGCGATCGTGAACCCGGACGGGCTGCGCAACCAGGTCGAGGGTGCGGTCGTGATGGGGCTCGGCGGCGCGCTGTGGGAGGCGGTCGAGTTCGAGGGCGGCCGCATCCCGAACCCGGGGCTCTCGCAGTACCGCCTCCCGCGCTTCGGCGACGTCCCGCCGATCGACATCGTGCTGCTGGACCGCAAGGACCTGCCTTCCGCCGGCGCGGGCGAGACGCCGATCATCGCGGTCGCGCCCGCGATCGGCAACGCGATCTACGCCGCGGCCGGCGTGCGGCTGCGTTCGCTACCGCTGGTCCCCCACGGGCTGGCCCGCACCGCGCCGTAACGCCGGGCATACGCGCGGGAGGCGCTGCGGCCCGCGAACAGGACCGCTGCGGCGCCCAGCAATGCGGCCGGCAGCCTGCCCCGCTCCGATCGGTGTACGAGCGCGAGCGCGCCGAGCCCCATCGCCGCAGCGGCAGCGAAAGACCTCGCCGCGCCGTGCTCCGCTGCGACCTGGTAGAAGCTGCGCGTCTTCGACTCATCCCCGAACGTGCCATACGCGCCGCCGTCGTGGTCCAGCGGCGCAAAGAGGTTGGCCGGCGCGTCCGCGCTCTTCGTCTCGGCCGTGCGCTGCGCCGCGAAGGCCGTGCGCTCGAGATACCAGTCGACGGCGCGGGGGCTGATGCGCTGGGCGATGCTCAGCACGGCGCCCCAGCCGCCCACGAAGAGGTCGCGCTCGGCGGATTCCGCGGCGTGCAGGATCGCGTGCGCCGCGATCTCCGGTTTGTACACCGGAGGAATCGGCCTCGGCTCGACGCCCAGGTACGTCCGTGACTTCGCGAACAGCGGCGTGTTCATCGAGCTGGGCTTGATCAGCGTGACGCGCACGCGCGAGCCCCGCCGCATCAGCTCCGCGCGCAGCGAATCCAGCCAGCCCTTGATCGCGTGCTTCGAGGCGCAGTACGCGCCCTGGAGCGGGACGCCGCGGTCCGAGAGCACGCTGCCCACACAGATCAGCGCGCCGCCCGTGCGCTCGAGGTGCGGCAATGCGGCGCGCGCGCCGTGGACGCAGCCGAAGAAGTTGACGTCGACGACGCGCCGGAACTCGTCCAGCGGCACGTCCTCGAACGTGCCGTACGCGCTCACGCCCGCGTTGCTGACCCACGTGTCGATGCGGCCGTACTGCTCCACCGCGCGCCGTGCCAGACGCTCGACCTGCGCGTACTCCGTGACGTCCGTCGCGACCGCGATCGCTTCGCCGCCTGCCAGCCGGATGGCTTCCGCCTCGCGCTCGATGTCCCGCGCGTTCCTCGCCGCCAGCACGACCTTGGCGCCGCGGCGCGCGGCCTCCCGCGCGGTGACCAGCCCGATCCCGCTGGACGCGCCCGTGATCACGATGACCTGGTCCTCCAACCGCTTCATGCCGCCTCCTCGATCCCCAGCGCGACGCGGAGCGCGCGCGCGGTCCGGCCCGGCGCATGCTCGAGCAGCCACGCCTTCAGCATCTCGTCCGTGCTCTCGTCCGCGGGCCGCAGGTCCTGCGGCGGAGCGCTGCCGGTGACGAACAGCAGCCCGTCGCGCTCGATCACGTCCCATGCCGTGGTGCCGTCCTGCTGACGCTCGAAGCGGATGCTCACGGTCGCATTGCCCACACGCAGGCGGTGCACCGTCACAACGGGCAGCCACTCCGGCAGCCGCGGCCGGATGACGGCCAGCGTGCGCGCGGGCGCGAACGGGTACAGCCCGAGTATGACCTGCACGAACTGGATCGTCGCGCCGGCGCTCCACGCCTGCGGGCTGTTCGCGTTGGGGTAGATCGTCGGAAACGGCGCATCGTCTCGCGAGTGACCGCCCAGCGCCTCGGGCAGCCGGTAGCCCTGGAAGTACGCGGCCGCGGCGAACTGGCCCGCGATCACGCGCTCGGCGTGCTCGTCCAGCCCGTAGCGCTTCATGCCGAGCGCGAACGTCGCGTTCTCGACGGTCCAGACCGAGCCGAGGTGGTAGGAGAAGGGGTTGTAGCTCGGGTGCCGGGTCGAGAGCGTGCGCACGCCCCAGCCGCTGAACATGTCTGGTGCGAGCAGCCGGTCCGCGACCGCGCGCGCCCGGTCCGCGCGCACGATCCCCGCGCCCAGCGCGTGCCCGGGGTTGCTCGTGATCGAGCGGACCTGCCGCTTCTCGCCGTCCAGCGCCAGCGCGTAGAAGCGCTCGTCCGGCATCCAGAACGCCTGCTCGAAGCGCTCCCGGAGCGTGGCCGCGCGCGCGAGATGATCCTCCGCGAGCGTTTCCTCGCCGAGCGCCGTGAGGATCTCCGCCATGCGCTGGAGAGCGATGAAGTAAAACGCCTGCTCCTCGACGGTCGCGATGGGCGTCTCGGCCAGCGAGCCATCGGCGTGGCGGATCCCCTCGTCTGAGTCCTTCCAACCCTGGTTGCGCAGCCCGCGGGGCGAGCGCCGCTCGTACTCGAGGAAGCCGTCGCCGTCGCGGTCGCCGTAGCGCGCGGCCCATTCCAGGGCGCGCAGCGCGGTGTCGCGATGGCGGCGGAGCAGCGCGTCGTCGCCCGTCCAGTGCCACGCCTCGGAGAGCAGCAGCACGAACATGGAGGGGGTGGTCTGCGTGCCGTAGTAGGCGTCGGTCGGGCGGATGCGCAGGTCGGCGAGCGGGCCGCGGTGCGCCTCGTGGATCAGCTTGCCGGGCTCGGCGTCGCGCCAGACGGAGTCCTCAGTGGCCTGCGTGCGGGCGACGATCTCGAGTGCGCCGCGCGCGAACTCGGCGCCGACCATCGCGCCCTGCCACGATGCGGTGAGGATGTCGCGGCCGAAGAGCGCGACGTAAGCCGGCAGACCGGCGTTCACGACCCAGTGGCCTGGCTCGGTCTCGAGGTCGCGGTTGCGCAGGCAGAACAGGTCGTCCGCCGCCTGATCGAACGCTGGTCCCACGACGCGATGGGCGCACTCCAGCCGCGGCCGCTCGCTGCGCCAGCGTGCCCGCTCGCGATCGCGCGTGGTGCCGGGCAGCGGCGCATCCGGCGGCGCCTCCTCCAGCGGCGCGCGCCAGCGCCCATCCACGAACGGCTCGTAGTGCAGCGTCGCGCTCCACACGCCGCGCGGCGGCAGGTTCAGCCGGAAGCGGAGCCGACGGCCGTCGCGCTCGGGCTCGGTGTCGGCGGTCACGACGCGGATGCGGACCGCGCGATGCAGCGTGCGGCCGGCGTGCTCGGCGTGGTCATCGAACGTGAGGCAGCGCTGCGCGTCGTCCCACCCAACGTCGACTGCTCCGCGTTGCTCGCGCTCGGTGCCGACCTCGAGGATGTCCAGGAAGTCCGCATCGAGCTCGAGCACCAGCTCGGTCTCTGCCGGGGCCATGCTGTGGTTGATGACGCGGATCCGCTCCTCCATGCCCGGGCCGACGCGGCGGAGGATGGCCACCTCGAACGTGTCCTGCGGGAGCACCGGCCCTGCGGGCGTGCCTCCGGTGCGCGGCACGCGCAGGTGCGCGTGCCAGCGGTCGCACTCCAGGGCGCCGGCCGCGTCGAGGATGGGCTCGATGCCGTTCAATGTCGCGCGCCAGCGTGAGAGGATGCGCGTCTCGTAGTCCCAGAGCCCCTCGCGACCCACGCCGGAGAAGGAGCCGTCCGGGTTCGTGACGAGCACCGTGTAGTCGGCGTGGACGGTCTGCCACGGGTGGTGGGCGTTCAGCGCGATGGCCGTGTGGCGCGGCGCGGCGAGGCCCGGTCGCGCGAGTGCCATGCCGTCCTCCGTTGCGGCGCGTGCTGCCTAGCGGGAGGGGCAAGACAGGGGCCAGGCTGTCGGCTGTCTATTCGTGCCTCAGGGCCACAGCCGGATCCAGGCGCGAGGCGCGGCGGGCGGGCAGCCAGAGCGCCGCGGCGGTGAGGCGCGAGCCCCCGTGACGTTCAGACGCTTGCGGCGGGCTGCGACGCGGCTCCACGCTCGGCTCCGGCGTGCCCGGCCGGCGCATCGGGCTCGGCCATGGGTTCTGGCGCCGACCGCCGCCGCGCCCCCCACTGAGCGGCCAGGTAGAAGAGCGGACCGAGGACCGCGCCCGCCGCTTCCACGACGACCAGCATCCGCGGGAACCGGCCCGGCCGGACGAGCCGCCCGAGGATCCAGCGCGCGAACCAGTCCTGCACGGCGAAGCGCAGGATGGCGTGCCGCGGCACGGTCCCTGTACGGAAACACGTGATCAGGTAGGCGCCGAAGCTGCGGCCGTTGTCGAAGAGCTGCCGCCGCAGCGCCCGCAGCGTGGGGCGATGGCGGTGCCACACCAGCGCATCGGGTTGGTAAGCGACGGCGTGACCCGAGACGACGACGCGATGCAGCATCTCGATGTCGCCCCCGCCACCGGCGGGCGTCCCGACGTCCAGGGCCACGTCGAATCCGCCGACCGCGTCAAAGACAGGCTTGCGGAACGCCATGTTCGCGCCGCAGCCCATGCCGCTCGCCCAGAGCAGTTGTGCGTTGCGCATCTCACTGCGGCGGTACGTACGCGGTTGCGTCCCGTGGGACATGCCGCCGTACTCGAGCTCGAAGAGCCGCTGGGCCGCGGTGTCGAGCGCGAGGGGGGCGACGTATCCGGTCACCGCCATGATCTCCGGGTCCGCGAACGTCGCGGCGATGTGCCGCAGCCATGCACGATCCACGCGCGTGTCGTCGTCCGTGAACGCGACGATCTCGTATCGTGCGGCCTGAATCCCGCGGTTGCGTGCCCGGTCGAGCCCCGGCACGTCCTCGCGCACGTAACGCACGCCCAGCTCACCCGCGAGACGCGCGGTTCCATCGTCGCTCGATGCGTTGTCGACGACGATCACCTCATACGCGGGGTAATCCAGCTCGAGCAGTGTCCGCAGGCAGCCGGCGAGCAGCTCCGTCCGGTCGCGCGTACACACCACGACCGAGATCGGCGGGCACGCCTCATCCCGCGGCGCGGCATCGACCTCGGCACCGTTGCCGTCGCGGAGCACGGCCATCCACGCCCCGGGTCCGAACCGCCCCGAGGTCGCCCTGCGCAGGTCGGCAGCAGTGATCCTGCGGTCGCTCGGGGTCGGGATCGTCAGCCAACCGAGCGGGCGTCCCCGAGCGCGGATGAGCACGCGGGCCGCGCCGTATCCAGGAGGGACCTCCAGGTCGTGCACTCCCCGAGACAGATCGACACTTGCGACGAGGAGCGGATCATCGATGGCGTCGCCTCCCTTGGTCTCTGCGGGCTCATCCATCGGCGCGCGCGAACCGGCAGCGAGCGCCTCGATCGCTCTCGCGTTCAGGAGCGGCGTGGCGAGGTATCGGGCGAGGAGCGGCCGCAGATGCCGCCCGCGAAGCCGCTCTGCGCCGGGGGCCGGCGGGACGTGACCGAGGAGGACATCGCCGCACCAGACGCGAAGGGCGGCGGGCCGCTCGACATCCAGCCGCCGCTCCGCGCCGTCGATGCCCGCGCTCAGATCAATGTCCAGCATGGGCTCGGCGTCTCTGGCCAGGGAACCATTCGCCAGGAACTGCTCCAGCTCGTCCAGGCCCCCCACCGCGTCCGCCACGCCGCGCCAGTACCAGTAGCGACGGGTCGTGCCGTTCAGCTTTCGCCAGGCACGGCGTAGCCGCAGCCATTCCAGTAGGTCGAGGGTGCGCCTCGCCAGGCGAGCGAGGGCATCGCCTGCCGCGGGCGCGCGGAAGGCGAGCGCCTGCACGGCGTTCTCCACCGGCCACGGAGCCGGGCTGCGGGCCGCCAGCGGGAGTGCTGGCCTCAGCTCCGGGTGGAGCAGGCCGATCAAGACGTCACCCTTCCCGTCTTGCCGACTGCGCCGGTACGACCGATCCAGGTCCGTACGGTCGTGATGCCAGGCCACGGCGTCCGCGACGTAAACGGGCCGGGCACCGGCCTTCAGGAGCCGGATCCCGAGCTCCCAGTCCTCGTGCGACGCGTCGGGGCCGAATGCGGCGTCGAACCCGCCGACCTGGGTGAACAGCGTCCTGCGCAGGGACAGGTTGCCCGTCAGGACATCCTGATACGTGAAGCGATGTCCGGGCTCCGCCATGGCGGTGAACCGATCGAACCACCAGCGCCGGAGGAGCACGCGCCAGAAGTCCTGCCGTCCGGGGAGGAACGGCAGACAGGGGCCGATCGCCACGACGTCGGCGCTGCCCTCGTGGCTGCGCAGATGCGCAGCGACGAGACCAGGTGCGGGCTCGACGTCGTCATCGAGAAACAACAGGATCTCGCCGGCCGCGGCGGCGGCGCCGGCGTTGCGCGCCGCCGCTGCTCCTCTATGCGGCAGCTCCACGCGGCAGAACCGGTACGGCGGGCGGTACGCGCGGAGCCACGTCGTCGTGTCGTCGGTGCACGCGTCCGCCACGACGATCACCTCCATCGCTTCCGCGGGAACGGTCTGTCGCGCGAGCGCATCCAGCGTCCGCTGCAAGGCCTCTCGGCGGTCCCGCGTCGGGATCACGATGCTGACGGCCGGCAGGATGGGGTTCACGGGATCGACTCCATCCAGCGGAGCTCGCGACGCGCCTCGAGGTACGCCCAGGGGCCTTCCAGGCAGCCGCGGAGCTCGGCGATGAGCAGGTCGAGCGGGATCGAGCCCGGCCGACGCAGCAAGGAGCGCAGCAGGTTCGGCAGCTGGGTGTGCAGGAACCAGCCGACTGCGAGCTTCGGCACGATGAACTCCCGATGGGCCACGAGGAGGTGCGTCCACGCGGCGTACACGCCCGTCCCATAGCCGCGGAGGACCTGTCGCAGCTCGGGCCAGGTGCGCCGATGACGGTGCCAACTGAGCGCAGCAGGGTCGTACACGATGCGGTAGCCGGCGGCCAGGATCCGGACGAAGAACTCGTAGTCGGAGCCGGTCCGCGACCGCGTCCCGCACCCGAGGGCCTCGTTGAACGGGCCGATGAGGTCGAGGGCGGAGCGGCGCACCGCCATGTTCGCCGAGGCGCCGGCACGCCACGCCGAGAGCGGGTTGACGTCGGCGCCATCGAAGACCTTCCGCACGAAGCCACGCCCGAACGGGCTGTACCGCTCGAACCAGCGTTGCGCCTCGGTCTCCAGCTCGAGGGGCATCGTGAGGCCGGTGACGCAGAGCACCAGCGGATCGTTGAAGTTGCGGAGCAGCGCCGGAAGCCAGCCCGGATCGGGCGTGGCGTCATCATCGGAGAAGGCGACGATGTCGTGGCCCGCTTCGCGCAGCGCCCGGTTCCGCGCCGCGCTCTCACCAGGGCGGTCCTCCCGCACGTAACGCGCGAAGCCGCAGGTCTCGACGATCTGCCGCGACTCGTCCGTCGAAGGCGCGTTGTCCACGACCAGCACCTCGTGGCCGTCCCGTGCGAACACCGCGAGCGAGTCCAGGCAGCGGCGCAGGTCCTCGGGGCGGTCCCGGGTGCACACGGCCACGGTGGCCGGCCCGTTGCGAGATCGATCCGGAGCCTCGAGCCCCACGACCGCCTCGATCAAGCGCTCCCAGATCCCCGGGCACCCGCTCTCGAATACGCGGCGTCGGATCTCGTCTGGCGAGATGCAGCCGTCGACCACGGGCACCGTCAACTGATGGACCGGGCGCCCGCGGAACCGCACCAGGACGAGTGCCTGGCGGCGGCCGTCGAGCCCTTCGACGCGGCCGCCGCGCTCGAGATCGAAATCCACGACGGCATCACCCATCTCGTCAGCACCTCAAGTCCCGGCGAAGTGTTCGCGCTGCCTGTCGGGCGCTTGCGGGTCACCCCTCGGGTCCACGATCGGCGGTGCGCCGGCTACGGTCGCCAGATACGCGTCCACGACCTCGTCCGCCTCGCCCCGCATCCTGATCCTCCCCGCTTCCAGCCAGATGACCTCCGAGGCGTGCTTCCGGACCGCATCGAGGTCATGCGACACGATGATGGCGGCCGCACCGCCGTTGAGCCGCTCCGCGATCCGTGCGGTGCACCGCTCTCGGAAGGCCTGGTCGCCAACCGCCAACGCCTCGTCCAGCAGGAGGATGTCCGGCTCCGATGCCATGGCGATCGAGAAGGCGAGCCGCGAGAGCATTCCCGACGAGTAGTACTTGATCGGAACGTGGATGAAGTCTCCGATCTCCGCGAACTCGACGATCTCCGAGAAACGCGCTCGGATCTCCGATCGGCCCATCCCCAGGATCGTGCCGTAGAGATGGATGTTCTCTCTGCCGGTCAGCTCCGGGTGCAGTCCCATGCCCAACTCGACGACCGCACCGATCCTGCCCCGCGTACGGATCTCACCCTCCGAAGGCGCATAAATGCCCGCGATCAGCCGCAGAACCGTACTCTTGCCGGATCCGTTGGCGCCGATGATCGCGACGGTGCTGCCCCGACCCACGCTCAGGTCGAACCCCGTCAGCCGGAACGTGGGGGCGGCCCGTCCGACCTTGCGGCCACTGAACGTGCGGATGAACCATTCTCGGAGAGAAGTGGCCCCCGACGCATAGCGGAATTCCTTGCCAACGTTGCGGCACTCGACCAGCGGGAGCATGCGTCAAGCGACCTCGACACAAAGGGACTTGTAACGCCGGAAGATCACATAGCCTGCCCCGCAGATCGACAGCGAGAGAACCGCGACCCAGCCGAGCTGGCCGGCGGGAGGGAAACGTCCCTCGAAGAGTACGGCGTGGTAGAGAGACAGCAGCCCGGCGAACGGGTTCAGCATGTACAGACCACGGACGGACTCCGGCACCAGGTCCGCGGAATAGAAGACGGGCGATGCGTAGAACAACGCCAGGATGAGGAGTGGCAGGGCGTGCTGGACATCGCGGAACAAGACCGAAAGCACCGCGATCGGCGACATCAGGCCCACCACGAGGATGAATTGCAACGCGAGCAGCACCGGCAGGACCAGCAGACTGCCGGGCACGCCGTGGTGATGGAAGATCACCAGCACCACCAGCGTCAGGCCGATCTCGATCGCGAACTCGACGTGTTTCGCCGTGGCCGCGCTCAGCAGGAGGATCTCGCTGGGAAACGCCGCGCTCCGCCGGAGGCTCGCGTGCTGGTGCAGCACGTAGGTCGCAGAGGAGAGGCATTGCTGGGCGCAATTCCATACGAAGTACCCGCTCAGCAGAAACGCCCAGTAGTGCTCGATCGGCACCTTGATGACGTGCGTGAAGACCGCGGTCAGCACCGCCAGCATCAGGAGTGGATTGAGCAGCGTCCAGACGAAACCCAACACGGACGAGTGGTACTTGACCGCGAGGTCGCGCGCGACCAAGCTGCGGTACAGGTCCCGGAACCGCCACACATCGCTGATCCTGCCACGCGACCGCGGCGTGATCACTCGAACGTCGTCCCGCGTGGCCACGAACGCCTCACATCTCCTTCGCGGTTCCAGCGCGCTGCTCGGCGGCCACCCCGGTTCGGCTCGCCTGAGCCGGGCCCGCTGCCGCGGCGCCGATCGGCGTGACTGCCGGGCACGGCCTGCTGTGCTCGAGCAGCCGGCGTGCCGCGGTCCGACGCGCGGTCTCGTAGGCGGTCAGGCCCGCCCAACATTCCCTCCACATGCGGAGGAGCGCTCGCATGGGCAGCGGATCGCGTCCGATTCCGCGGGCCGCCAGGCGCACGCCCGGCTTCAACAAACGCCAGCACAGGAAGGCGAGTACCTCGACCCGGGTCCTGCCCGACGCCTCACGAACGCTCTTCGTCAGGAAAGCCAGCAGGGCACGCTGGTGGCCGACGATCTGTTCAATGGCCTCCGAAACGCCGTGGCGGTGCTCGTGCCAGGCCAGCGCCTCGGGCTCATAGACGAGTTCGTGGCCCGCCTGGAGCATCCGCCAGATCATGTCGAGGTCGCCGCCGCCGGGGAGCACGTCCCCGAGATCCAGAGCTTCGTCGAAGCCGCCGAGCCGCCGTGCGAGATCGCGCCTGACGGCCAGGTTCGCCCCGTTCCCGACGCTGAGGGCCCAGGCGATGGCTGGCGCGGGCAAGCCGTGCAGTCTGCACCGCGCATCGCGGGGGAGATGGATGCGCCTGCCCCCCCGGCTGTAGCCGCCGTTCGCCTCGAACAGCCGCTGCCCGGCCGTCTCCACGGCGAGCGGCTCGACTCGGCCCGTACAAACGCCGAGGGCGGGCAGCCTCTCGAACGCCGCCTGAATCGCGGCGACCCAGCCGGGCGATGCGACCGCATCGTCATCCAGGAAGGCGACGACGTCGCCCGTCGCCTCCGCGAGCGCCCGGTTGCGTGCGAAGTCCAGCCCGGCGATCGGCTCGACGACGTACCGCGCGGCAGGACACACACGCGCGACGACCCGTTCGCCGGCATCGTCGACGGGAGCGTTGTCAACGACGAGGACCTCCGAGGGCGGCACCCGCTGCCTGCGCAGCGACTCGAGGGCGCGCGCAAGCTGCTGCGGCCGCCCGCGGGTACAGATCGCCGCGGTCACCCGCAGGCCGCCCATCGCGGCGCTCCGCGACCCGGTCGCCGCCGAGCTCAGCGGCCCATTCCGGGACATCAGTCCCCTTCCTCCTCGGCTCAGACCCAGCGAGGCCGTATCTCGATCGGCCCGCGGGCACGGCGTGACCGCAGCCAGCGAATCCCGCCGACCACCATCCCCGCAGTGTACGCGGCCCGGGCCACGAACAGCACGGGCAGCATCACGAACGGTTCCAGGGCTCCGGCACGTAGCCAGCAAGCCACGATGTACAACGTCTGTAGGAGCGCAGACGCCGGCGCCAACACGATCAGCAAGCACGGATGCCGGTACAGCCACGCCATCCTCGCCGCGCCGGTGGTCGCCTTGCTCTCGATCGCGCTGTATCCCCAGCGGTAGTTGCGCGCGAGGAGATTCCTGAAGCCGGAGCGGTTGCGGTGCAGCACCACGGCGCGCGGCTCGAAGTAGATCCGCAGACCACGCCCGAGCAGCTCGGCCTGCCACCGCAGCTCTTCGTGGGCAAAGGCGATCGGGTGGCGCTCGTCGAAACCCGATGTCGAGAGGAACAGCTCCCGCCTCACGCTCGCGTTGCCCGGCGGATGGTTGACCACGTAGCCGGCGGAGCGCCGGGAATGTACGTGGTACCAGCCACAGAAGTAGTCGCAGCGGGCCGTGAACGAGAGGTCGCTCGGGAGATCCAGAGCACCGCCGACGATCGCTTCGCCTCTGTCGTGCGCGTCGAGGAGCGAGCGGAGCCAGCGTTCCACGGGCATGCAATCCGCGTCCAGGAAGACGAGGATCTCACCACGCGCCGCCCGGGCCCCGAGGTTGCGCGCCACGGCCGGGTTGCCCGCCTGCGCTGCCGGGACGACCAGCGTCCTTGCCCCGGCCGCGCGGGCTTCCGCCGCCGTGTCATCCGTCGATGCGTCGTCGACGACGATCACCTCCATGTCCGCGCCCGGCGGCCGCTGCGCCAGGATCGCGCGGACGATTCCGCCGATCGACGCAGCGGCGTTCCTTGCCGGGATGATGACGGACACCGACCGGGCCTGCGCGAGCGGCCCGGGCCCCTGACGTTGGCCGGCATCGGGACGGTCGCGTGGCTCCGCAGCGGCGCACCCGGCCGCGCGGTCCACGCCGGGCGCCCGATCAGCTCCCGCGGACGGACATGGTCTCACCGGCGCAGACACGGTCATAGAGCTCCTCTACGGTGCGCAAGAAGCCAGCTTCCCCGAGATGGCGCTCTGCGTACGTGCGCGCCGCATCCGCCAGCCGTCCGGCCAGCGCGGGGTCGAGCAAGACGTCGCGGATGCCCCTGGCCAGCCCCTCGGCGTCGGCGGTGACCAGCACGGCCCGTTCCGGTGTCAGGATCGTACGGTGCGCAGGGATGTCCGTGGCCACGATCGGGCGGCCCGCCGCCAGGTAGTCGAAGATCTTGAGCGGCAGGTTCTGACCGTACACTCGTGGCGACACCAGCACATCCGCCATCGCGAGCAGAGCGGCGACTCGTTCCCGCGGCTGCCTGGGCAGCAAACGCAACCGTCCATCGAGGTTGAGCCGCGCCGCTGTCCGTGCCACCGCTCTGCAGTCGTTCGAGCTGCCGCCTGCGCAGACGAACACCGCATCCGGAACCGACCGACACACCGCCGGAATCGCCGCAAGGAGGACGGGCAATCCCTGGTAGTCCTCGAACGTACCGGCATAGACGACCAGTCGAGCGTGCCCCGGGATGCGCAGCTCGGCCCGCAGTCGCTCCACCTGTTCCTGGTCGATCGGGTACGGCTCGCTCGCGTACACCCACTCGCGGACCTCCGCTCGCGGAGCGACGGCGTGGACGCGCGCCGCGAGGCCCGCGCTGCTCACCACCGCCGCGACGCCGCGGAGCAGCCAGCGCTCGCAGGCGTCGAGCATCGCACGGACCGCCGGGATCCGGAACATCCAGTGCTGCGCGAGTTGCTCCGGCAGACTCGATTGCATGTCGTAGATGACCGGGATGCCGGCGCGCCGGCCGAGGAAGAGCGCCGGGAAGGCTGCCTCCTCGACCGCATGGATGCACCGATACCGCTGTGCACGCAGCCGGCGGCGTAGCGCGACCGCGAGTTCCGCATCCAGTATGAGCTTGCGGAGCGAGAGGCCGATCGGGACGGCGCGGATGCCGAACCGATTCGGTATGCGGAGCACCGTGACCCCCGGAAGCCGGACATCGCGGCCGACAGGGTAGGTCAGCAGGTCGACGCTGTTTCCGAGCCGACCGAGCGCCCAGAGAAGCTGATGGACCGCGATCGGCGTACCGCGGTCCTCGTAGAACGGTTGCGGCGCAACGACGAGAACGGGCAGTGCTGCCGCGCCCCCGTGCACCTCGCTCGCCGGCGGCCGTGCTGCCACCGTGCGGATTGCAGGATCCGTCTCACGGCGACTCACGGCACCGCCACTCTGGATCGAGAGGAACAGCCCGCGGTCATTGGTCGCCGTCCCATCCCGGTTCGACGGATCGGCCCGGTACTCTCTCCGTGCGGCCGGCCGGGCCCTGCTCGAATGACCGTGCTGCAGATCGAAACGAAGTGCGGGCGGTCTAGCAAGAGCTGTTCCGTGTGCTTTTTCCTTGGCAAGAAGCCAACGATGCTATGGCGATCCGGCGATTGTTGCGTCGGTCCAACACAGCGGGCAGGCGGCGGCAGCCCGCGGCCCTCGGCTCGACGGCGAGCCCGCTTCGGCAGGTCGTTCCCTTGCCCCGGAAGGTCCGACGCACGGCGCGGGGTGCGCCGTTCGCCGCTGGGCAGCCCGCCGCAGCCTGTATCGGTCTCAGCGTTGTTCCGCGCGCGACACGCTGATTTGTCCCGGCGGATCCATCCACGCGCAACTGTGTCGTACCCGCGGACAGTTCGGTGCGGCGGTGCATCACTCGTTCGAGCCGTGCTGCCCGCCGCAGGAGGGCCTCTCAGGCGAGTCGCCGCCCCGGCCGCGAACCGCGGCGCGGTGCTCTCGACGGGCTCGGACCGTATGCCCGCCCCGCCGGGTACGATCGGTCATGGATCGCCGACGGACCCGCGGCACTCCGCACCGTACGCACCTCGGTTCCCGTTCGGGGCGCCGCGCATGATCTTGCCGCGTTACCCGCTCGACGGTGCCTTCCCGCTGGGCGACGGCACCGCGGACACGGATGCGGTGGTGCAGTGCCCATACTGCGGCGAGACGGTGGAGATCGCCCTGGACCCGGGCAGCGGCGCGCGGCAAGAGTACGTCGAGGACTGCCCGGTCTGTTGCAATCCGTGGTTGGTGGTGGTGAGGTACGGGCCGGACGGGGCCGCCGAGGTGCGGGTCGAGGCGCAGGACTGAGGCGGTCTCTTCCCATCACGCTGCAGCTTCGCCCCGACCCTCCCGAGCGACGTCTGCGTCCTGCCCCGGCGGCCGCTGCTCCCCCTGCGCCGTCGGCTCCGTCCCGTCGTCCCGAGAGATCCAGATCCGCTCCAGCACGGGCAGCATGCCCGCGAGAGGGATGGCGAGGATGACGCCGAGCACCCCCAGCAGCTTCCCGCCGACCAGGATCGCGATCAGTGTGAGGACGGGGGGCACCTTCAGCCGCCCGCTGAGCACGCGTGGCTGGATGACGTTGTTCTCGATCTGCTGGTAGACGAGCACGGCGGCCACGACGACGAGCGCAATCGTCACGCCGCGGGTGGCCAGCGCGACCGTCGCGGGGATGACGTTCGCTAGGGTCGCGCCGATGTGCGGGATCGCGGCCAGGAAGAAGGCGAGGGCGGCGAACACGGCCGCGTACGGCACGCCCAGCACCGTCAGCAACAGGAACATGAACACCGCGAAGATCGAGGACACGATCGTCTGGCCGATGAAGTAGGCGCGGATCACCTCTGCCGTGCCGTCCATCGTCGCTTCGACGCGTCCGCGGTACTCACGCGGCGTCAGCCGCAGCACCGTTGCGCGCACGCGTTCGCCGTCGATCAGGAAGTACAGCGCGAGGGTCAGCAGCAGGACGCCGGCGAAGATCGCGGATGCCACGTTGAAGCCGACCTCGATCGCGCCGGACAGCAGCCTCGCCGGATCGCGCCGCAGCCGTTCGATGGCGTTCACGATCGCCTCGTAGACCTCGGGGCTGCCCGACAGCCGGGCGCGAAGCCCCTCCGCTGTGTTCGGCAGGTTCGCCAGGAACGCGCTGAGCTCCGTGACCAGTGGCGGGATGGTGATGGTGAGCACGCCGCCCACGACCAGCAGCACGCCGACGAGCGCGAGCAGCGCTGCGATCCCGCGTTTCACCCCCTTGCGCTCGAGCCGGTTCACGAACACGGAGAGCACGACGGCGATCAACACGGCGAGCGGGATCATCACCAGCACTTCGCCCAGCGACACCACCAGCCACATCGCCGCGAGCGTGAGCAGGGCGGCGAAGACGATCCTCGCCAGCGTTCGACCCGAGATGTCGACGCGCGCCTCGATCCAGGATGCGTCCCCCGGCGCTCTGGGCTCCGCGCTTCCATCCTCTGGGATCCGGCTGGCTGACATGGTCCGTTCGCCCTCCTGCGATGGTGTTTCCGCGGCCGAGCCGGGGATGCGCCTGCGCGGGCGCCGCCCCGTGCTACCCGCAAGTGTCCGGCCCGTCCGGAGCCGCGGAGACGCGAGCGGCCTTGCCCCGAGGTACAGAGCCGCGGACGTCGGAGTGGTCGGGATCGGCGGCCATCCGTGGAGGGGCGGCGGAGGCCCCGGCGGGCGAAGCGGGGGGCGCGGCATGGCGATCCCCGGATCATCGTCGGCGGGCTTCGAGCCTGCGCCCCCGTGTTGCATAGTACGAATCGTACTATTAGATTCCCGGGCCATGGCACCCGGACGCGACCAACGCACCACGCTCGAGTACGCGCTGATCGGGCTGATCCGCCAGATGCCACGCTCCGGCTACGAGCTCCGCAAGGTGTTCGCGGAGACCGCGATGGCGGGCTACAGCGGCAGCCCGGGCGCCATCTACCCGGCGCTTCGGCGGCTCGAGGCGGACGGGCTGATCGAAGGGTCGGAGCAGCCAGACAGCCGCAGACGACCCCGCCGCGAGTACCACCTCACCCCCGCAGGCGAGGCGGTGCTCCAGGAGTGGCTGGCGCGGCCCGTGACGCGGGACGACGTGGCGCTCCGGCTCGACGAGCTGATGCTCCGCTTCGCGTTCCTGGGCTACGCCGTCGATTCACGACGCCGGACGCTGGACTTCCTCGCGAGCCTGGAGACGCACCTGGACGCCTTCCTCGGCGAGCTGGAGCAGCAGCTCGAGGCCATCGACGCGGCGTCGCACCACGTCCCGGTCACCCACGCGCGGCTCGCCCTCGAAGCGGGCATCTCCTCCATCGCGGACCGACTCCGCTGGGCGCGCGCGGCCCGTGCACGGCTCTCGACCACCGGAGGGAACGAATGAGCGACATCGTCGCGGCACCGAGTCCGACTACGGCAGCCGTGGGCGGGAGCGCCGCCTCCACGGCCGGACGCACTGCCGTCCTCGCGCTGGGCCTGTTCACGGCAATGGGGGTGGGCAGCACGCTGGCCGGGTTGCTGGTCCCGTCGGTGGGCGAGGCGCTGGCGGCGCGGCAGCAGGAGGGTTCGGCGGGCGCTGCAGCCGTCGCGTTTGCCGCCCTGCTCCAGGCGCTGATGCTCGCCCCGACGGCCGCGCGGGCGCGACCGGGCCGCTGGCGCGCCGCACTCGGCATCGGCGGCGCGTACTGGCTGATCACACCGGTGCTCATGCAGATCGAATCCGCGGTGTTCCTCGCCCCGGTGCTGCCCGACGGGTTCCTGCTCTCGGTGGGGATCAGCGAGACCGTCATCGCAGCGACCGCCGGCGTTTTGGCCGCAACGTTGTTCGGCGCCGGGCGGGAGAGTCGGCCGCGCCACGCCACCAGGCGCTGCTGGACCCGAACGTGTCGGTGCATGGGTGGGTCGCCCGGCTGGTGGCGATCTGCGTGATCTACATCCTGCTCTACCTCCTCGCCGGCGCGTTCATCGCGCTGCGGGACCCTGCGCTCCAGGCGTTCTACGACCAGATCGGCATGCCGTCACTCGGGACCATCTTCGGCGTGCAGGCGCTGCGTGGGGCGTTGTGGGCCGCGGCAGGAGCGCTGCTGCTCGGCGTGCTGGATGCGAACCGCCGGACGGCTGCGGGGCTCGTCGGGCTGGTCTTCACCCTGCCCGTGACGTTGCTGCTCATCCCGAACCCGATCATGCCGCCCGAGGTCCGGTCCACGCATTTCGTGGAGGTCGCGTCGTCGAACTTCCTCTTCGGCCTGGCGACGGCGTGGATCCTCACGCGGCGGGCACGGGGATCGAGCCTCGCGCAGAGTCGGGCACCGGCTCCGGCTGTGACGGAGCAGGCCGATCCATCGGAAGATCCACTGACCCGACGATCGCTTCGCGCTCACGGTCGCACGATCCAGGTGGCCGGGAGCGCGTCCCTGCGCCGAACCCTGCTGCCTGTCCCGATCCGCACAGCCGGGATCCGGGTGTCCGCCCGGCGGTAGGCTGGTTCGGGGTCGAACCATCCGGTCGGCCCGGGGCGCGCCGCGGGCCGGGCATCCGCGGCAGACCTTCGCTTGACCGCACGCCCGGCCCGGGAGATACTCGTCATCGGGCTTCAGTCGTTCGAGAGAGGTGGACCAGCGCCATGCCGCTCACCTACGGCAGTTATCTGCGGCTTGACGAGCTGCTCTCGCTCCAGACCCCGGTCTCCGAGGGGCCGGAGCACGACGAGATGCTGTTCATCGTCATCCACCAGGTCTACGAGCTGTGGTTCAAGGAGATCCTGCACGAGCTGGATCACCTCCAGGACCTGCTGGCGGCCGATGACACCCCGCGCGCGCTGCACACGCTCAAGCGCGTGCTCACCGTCCTCAAGGTCCTGGTCGCGCAGATCGACGTGCTCGAGACCATGACGCCGCTCGAGTTCCTGTCGTTCCGCGACCGGCTCGAATCCGGAAGCGGGTTCCAGTCCTTCCAGTTCCGCGCGCTCGAGTTCGCGCTCGGCCAGAAGCGCGAGAGCGCGGTCCGACACTACCCGGAGGGCAGCCCGGCGCGACGGATGCTGGAGGAGCGGTTCCGTCGCCCCACGGTCTGGGACTCGTTCCTCCACTACCTCGCGCGCCGCGGCTACGACGTGCCGCGCTCGCTGCTCGAGCGCGACGTGACGCGCCCCGTCGAGCCGTCGCCCGAGGTCCAGCGCATCCTGATCCACATCTACCGCAACGACCCGACGGTCACCGGCGTGTGTGAACGACTCGTCGACATGGACGAGGGCGTGCAGGAGTGGCGGTACCGGCACGTGAAGATGGTGGAGCGGACCATCGGCTCGAAGCGCGGGACTGGCGGAAGCACGGGCGCGGAGTATCTGCGCGGCACGCTGTTCCGGCCCGCGTTCCCGGACCTGTGGGCGATCCGCACCGAGCTGTGAAGCGCGGGGCCGGCCGCAGATGCCCGTGACGCCCGAGCAGCTCTACCGCTCGCCCAACGCGCTGGCGCCGCACTACAGCCGGTTCGACGTCGCGAACCGGTTGCTCCTCACTGGCCACTCCCACCAGGCCTGGCCCGACCGCGGCTTCGAGGGCCAGGTGCAGGCCTGGCTCGACGCCGCGCGTTACGTGGACGACAAGTGGGAGCACGCCTTCGCGCGCGCCGAGCGCGTCCGCCGGGGCTACGCCCGCCTCTTGGGGGACGACGATGGCGCGATCGCGCTCGGCGCGAACACGCACGAGCTCCTCATCCGCTTCCTTTCGGCGCTGCCGTTACGGGAGCGGCCGAGGCTGGTCACCACCACCGGCGAGTTCCATACGATCCGCCGGCAGCTCGACCGGCTCGCCGAGGAGGGCATCGAGATCCACAAGGTGCCCCACGAGCCCGCCGCCGACCTGGCCGAGCGGCTCGCCGCGGCCGTGAATGCCCGGACCGCCGCGGTCCTCGTCTCGTCCGTCCTGTACATCAACGGCCACATCGTGCCTGGCCTGGGCGCGGTGATGGCCGCGTGCCGGCGCGAGGGCGCTGCGCTCCTCGTCGACGTCTACCACCACCTCAACGTCGTGCCGTTCTCGGTTCGTGACGAAGGCCTCGAGGACGCGTTCATCACCGGCGGCGGATACAAGTACTGCCAGCTCGGCGAGGGCAACGCGTTCCTGCGCACGCCGCCGGGCTGCGAGCTGCGCCCCGTCATCACCGGCTGGTTCAGCGAGTTCTCCGCGCTGACGGTCGAACGGCGGGATGGCCGGGTGCCCTACGGCGTCGGCCCCGACCGCTTCGCCGGCGCGACCTACGACCCGACCAGCCACTACCGTGCGGCCGAGGTCTTCGCGTTCTTCGAGGAGCACGGCCTGACGCCGGAGCTGCTCCGCGAGGTGAGTCAACACCAGGTCGGCCGGCTGGCCGAGGCGTTCGACGCCGCGGACCTCGATCCCGCCCTCATCTCGCGTGACCGCAGCGTCCCGCTCTCCGCGCTCGGCGGTTTCCTCGCCCTCCGGTCCCCGTACGCCGGCGAACTCGTCCGCCGGCTCCGGCAGCGGGGCGTGTACGCCGATCACCGGGGCGACGTCCTGCGGCTCGGCCCCGCGCCGTACCTGTCCGACTCCCAGCTCGATGACGCGGCCGCGGCGCTGGTCGAGAGCGTGCGGTCGCTGGAGCGCTGACCCGTTGCCGCGGTTGCGTGCGGCGGCTCGTGCGAAGATCCTTGACATTCCAGCAGGCCTCAATATCTTAGCACTGAGAAATTAGAACCCTGCGACACAGAACGAACCGAGCGCCTGCCGCGAGGGGCCCGGCACCGGGCCCGCGTGCGCGGCTCCACCATCGAGCAGGAGGAACACACATGTCGACCACCACGTCCAAGAAGACCACCTGGGTCATCGACCCCGCGCACACCACCATCGAGTTCGCCGTCAAGCACATGATGGTCACCACGGTCCGCGGCCGGTTCGGGCAGGTCAGCGGCACGATCGTGCTGGATGAGGAGGATCTGACGCGCTCGTCCGCCGAGGTCACGATCCCGGTGGCGAGCATCGACACGCGTGAGGAGCAGCGCGATGCGCACCTGCGCTCGGCGGACTTCTTCGATGCGGAGAACTATCCGAACATGACGTTCCGCTCCCGCAGCATCGAGCGGACGGGAGACAACGAGTTCCGGGTGACGGGCGACTTGACGATCCGGGGCGTGACGCGCGAGGTGGTGCTGGACACGCGGCTCGAGGGGCGGGCGAAGAAGCCGACGGGCGAGGAAGTGATCGGGATCACGGCGTCCACCGCCATTGACCGCCAGGACTTCGGCCTGAAGTGGAATGTGGCGCTCGAGGCCGGCGGCTTCATGGTTTCGAACCGCGTGCAGATCTCGCTGGACGTGCAGGCCATCCGGCAGGACGGCTGAGCCGTCAGGCGCGGAGGCCCCGCGCGGAGGGCAGCGGGTTCGCGCCGCTCCCCGCCAGCTGACCCGTTCCGTCCCGGGGCGGGGGTGGAGAGCCCCCGCCCTCACCCTTGCCGTTTCGGAGAGACACCCGCCGACGTCTCCGGGGTATGTCAGGGGCCGGCAACCCCGAACCGCGAGGAGCACGTTGAGCACACCTCAGTTCATCTACGTGATGAAGGGGCTCCGGAAGGTCGTCCCGCCGAACCGGGAGGTCCTGAAGGGGCTCTGGCTGTCGTTCTATCCTGGCGCGAAGATCGGTGTGGTGGGCCCGAACGGCGCCGGCAAGAGCACGCTGCTGCGGATCATGGCCGGCGTCGACACGGACTTCCAGGGCGAGGCGTGGGCGGCGAAGGGGACGCGCATCGGCTATCTGCCGCAGGAGCCGCAGCTCGACCCGAACCTGGATGTCCGCGGGAACGTCGAGCAGGCGGTCAAGTACGCGCGCGACCTGCTCCGTCGCTTCGACGAGGTGAACGCGAAGTTCGCCGAGCCGATGTCGGATGAGGAGATGGCGGCGCTGCTGGAGGAGCAGGCGCGGCTGCAGGATGCGATCGAGGCGGCGGGGGCGTGGGACCTGGACCGCAAGATCGAGATCGCGATGGAAGCGCTGCGGCTGCCGGCGCCGGATGCGGATGTCACCAAGCTGTCCGGTGGTGAGCGGCGCCGCGTGGCGCTGTGCCGGGTGCTGCTGGAGGAGCCGGACCTGCTGCTGCTCGATGAGCCGACGAACCACCTGGACGCCGAGTCGGTCGCCTGGCTGGAGCGCCACCTCGCCGAGTTCAAGGGCACGGTCGTCGCGGTCACGCACGACCGCTACTTCCTGGACAACGTCGCCCAGTGGATCCTCGAGCTGGACCGCGGGGAGGGCATCCCGTGGGAGGGGAACTACTCGTCCTGGCTCGAGCAGAAGCGCGAACGGCTGCGGATCGAGGAGAAGCAGCACACTGCGCGGATGCGCACCCTGGAGCGCGAGCTCGAGTGGATCCGCATGGCGCCGCGGGCACGACAGGCGAAGAGCAAGGCGCGGATCAACGCCTACGAGCAGCTCCTGAACGAGGACGTGCGGGAGAAGATCGGCCGCGCCGAGATCGTGATCCCGCCCGGCCCACGGCTCGGAGACGACGTCGTCATCTTCGAGGGCGTCACCAAGGCGTACGGCGACCGTGTGCTGTTCGAGGACCTCACGTTCCGGCTGCCGCGCGGCGGCATCGTCGGGGTGATCGGTGCGAACGGCACGGGCAAGACGACGCTGCTGCGGCTCATCACCGGGCAGGAGAGTCCCGATGCCGGCACGATCCGGATCGGCCCGACGGTCAAGCTCGCGTACGTGGACCAGACCCGGGACACGCTCGATCCCGAGAAGACGATCTGGGAGGAGATCTCCGGCGGCGAGGAAGAGATCGAGCTGGGCAAGGCGAAGGTCAACTCGCGGGCGTACTGCTCCTGGTTCGGCTTCAAGGGTGCGGACCAGCAGAAGAAGGTCGGCGTGCTGTCCGGCGGCGAGCGCAACCGCGTCCACCTCGCCAAGCTGCTCCGCTCCGGCGGCAACCTGATCCTGCTGGACGAGCCGACCAACGACCTGGACGTGGACACGCTGCGGGCGCTGGAGGAAGCGTTGCTCGGCTTTGCCGGCTGCGCCGTCGTCGTGTCCCACGACCGCTGGTTCCTCGACCGCATCGCCACCCACATCCTCGCCTTCGAGGGCGACAGCCGGGTCGTCTGGTTCGAGGGCAACTACCAGGAGTACGAGGCGGACCGGAAGAAGCGGCTCGGCCCCGAGGCCGACCAGCCGCATCGGGTGAAGTACAAGAAGCTCGTGCGGTCGTGAGACGAGGAGCGGGCCGCCCGCGCATCCCGCGTGCGGATGCGCGGTCGGCCCGCTGGACCCGGAACGCAGAAAGGGCGGGCGCGCCGCGAAGACGGCCGCCCGCCCCTCTGCTTCTTCCGTCGTCGGCTCTCGAGCCGCCGCGTCACATGCCCAGCGGGACCGCGTAGCCGATGAAGAGGCCGAACGCGCGGTTCTTCTGCTCCGGCGAGTTGGGCTCCTCCGGGATCACTGCCCTGAGCCCGAGGTCGTAGCGCCCCTCGACCACCAGCCTGCCGGGTCCGGCGGCGAAGCCCAGACCAGCGCCGAAGACCGCGCCGTAGTCGACCGTCTCGTGGGTGTCGTCGCCGCAATCCTGCTCATCGCCCCGATCGTTGACCTTGCACGACACCTCGAAGGCGGCGTACGGGCCCGCATAGATGAACGGGCTGATGGGCGCGCCGACCAGCGGGATGTCGAAGCGTGCGAGCACCGGAATCTCCACGTAATCGAAGCGAGGCCCGCTGTCGTCGACCTGCGGCTCTCCGGCGCCCTTGCGCACGAACAGCAGCTCCGGCTGGAGGGAGAAGGTCGGCGTCAGCCCGAAACGGAGGTGCCCGCCGCCCGCGAACGTCGTGATGCGTTCCGGATCCGGGTCGCCCGGCTCAAACGGGTTGGTCAGGTTCGCGAACGCGGCTCCCAGCTTGAAGCCGATCTCGAGCTGCTGCGCCCGTGCGCTCTCCGCCGACACTGCGAGCGCGGAGAACGCGAGGGCGGCCCCCAACGCGACTGCACGGTAGCACTTCCACATAAGCAACCTCCTTCGAAGGGGTCACTCCCGCCCGGCGCATCCTCGGGCCGGGCCTGCCCACCAGATTCGCGGCGCCAGGTGCGAGGCGCAACAGCCCGGGACGGCGCGTCCCTGGTCCGCGATCGCCGCAGAGACGGACGATCGATCGCGCAACCGCATGCGGAGCAGCGCCGTCACGGTCCACCGGAACGACAACTCCGCACGGACCAGTTTGCGTGCCACGTCACCGCTGGCCGAACCCGCATTGCGAGCGGTAGGTTTACCGCCGCCGACAGCGACTGGGTTCCACCGTGGCCGGTGTCGCCGATGCGCGGGCGGATCGTCGCGCGGGTGGATGGATGGAGTCGGGTCCGCGCGCGACAGCGCCGCACAGGCCGCCTGGCCCGCTGTCCGGCACGCCGTAACCGCTGACCCCGGAGGTCGTCCGTGCACCGCCGTTCCGTACGACTCGTCGTTCGCTGCCTCGGCGCGCTCGCCCTCATGGCCTCGCCCGCCGCCGCGCAGCACGCCTTCTCGCCGCCCGATGCTGCCTACGATCCCGCCGTCCCTACGCCGCGGGCCGTGCTGGGCTACGAGATCGGCGAGCGCTTCACGCCGCATCACATGATCATGCGCTACGCGGATGCGCTGGCCGCGTCGAGCCGACGCGTGCGGCTGGACACGCTGGCCTACACGTTCGAGGGCCGTGAGGTGCTGCTGGCCATCCTCACGAGCGAGGCCAACCAGGCGCGGCTGGAGCAGATCAAGGCGGACGCCCGGCGGCTCATGGACCCGCGCGGCGCATCGCCCGCCGAGCTGGACGCGGTCGTGGCGCGCATGCCCGCGATCGTGTGGCTGGCCTACACGGTGCACGGCGGCGAGGCGTCGGGCACGGAGGCGGCGCTCGCGATGATGTACCAGCTCGCCGCCGGCCGGGATGCCGAGACGCAGCTCATCCTGGACAGCACGGTCGTGCTGATCGACCCCGTGCAGAACCCGGACGGCCACGAACGCCATGTGCAGGACGTCATGCGCATGCGCAGCGCGCTGGGCGTGCCGGCGACGCCCGGCGCGATGGTCCACCAGGGCACATGGCCCGGGCCTCGGACCAGCCACTACTACTTCGACCTGAACCGTGACTGGTTCATCCTCTCGCACCCCGAGACGCGGGGCCGCGTCGCGGCGTTCAACGAGTGGGGCCCGCACGTGGCCGTGGACCTGCACGAGATGGGCTCGAACTCGTCCTACTTCTTCGCGCCGCCGATGGACCCGGTGAACAAGAACGTCCATGTGAGCATCCTGAAGTGGTGGGACATCTACGCGGCGTCGAACGCGGCGGCCTTCGACCGGCACGGCTGGTCGTTCTTCCGGCGTGAGGGCTACGACGAGTTCTATCCTGGTTACGGCGTGTCGTGGCCGATCCTCACGGGCGCGGTCGGGATGACCTACGAGCAGGCGTCCAGCGCGGGCGGCAGGATCCGCCGCAACGACGGCACGGTGCTGACGCTGCGCGATGCGGCGCACCACCATTACACGACCTCGTGGGCCACGGCGCTGACGACCGCGCGCCGGCGAACGGAGCGGATCCGCGACTACCTCGAGTTCCGCCGCAGCGCCATCACCGACCATGAGCGCGGCCCGATCCGCGCGGTGGTGGTGGAGCGCGACGTGGACGGCCGGGCGGACTCGCTCGCCGCGCTGCTGATCGCCAACGGCATCGAGGTGCACCGGCTCCGCTCTGCGACGAACGTGCGGGACGCGACGCCGTACGGCGCCACGGCATCACGCAGCGTGACGCTGCCGGCGGGCTCGTACGTCGTGGACCTCGCACAGCCGCAGGGCCGGCTCGCCAAGGCGTTGCTCGAGCCGGACGCGCAGCTCGACTCCGCGTTCATCCGTGAGGAGCTGGAGCGCCGGCGCACCGGCCAGCCCAACCGCTTCTACGACGTGACCGCCTGGTCGCTGCCGTACATGTTCCGCGTGCGGGCCTGGTGGACCCGCTCGCCGGTGGGCCCGCTGGAGCCGGCGTCCGCCCTACCCACGCTCGCCAGCCCGGCTCTCGCGGAAGCGGGCTACGCCTACGCGTTCGAACCGGGCAGCGAGGCCTCGCTGCGTTTGCTCGCGGGCCTGCTTGCGGACAGCGTGCGCGTCCGCTTCGCACAACGCTGGTTCCGCGTCGGTGAGCACCACTTCCCGCGCGGCGCGTTCCTCGTCCGCGTCGAGGCGAACGGCGACGATGTGCACGAGGTCGTGCGGCGCCACGCGGCGGCCTCCGGCGCCCGCGTCGTGCCGCTCGCCTCCGCGATGGTGGACGAGGGCACCGACCTCGGCAGCAACAGCGTGATCCCGATCCGCATCCCGCGGGTCGCGCTGGTGGGTGGCCAGGGCGTCAGCGGCAACTCCTTCGGGTTCGCGTGGTACGCGTTCGACCAACGCCTCCGCTTCCCGGTGACCACGGTGAACCTCTCGTCGCTGGCCGGGCCACTGCTCGAAGAGTTCGACGTGGTGGTCATCCCGTCTGCGTCCGCGAGCGCGCTGGACGACGCGCTCGGCCAGAGCGGTCGCGAGCGGCTGCAGCGGTGGGTCCGGGACGGCGGCGTGCTGATCACGCTGGATGCGGCGACGGCCTGGCTCGCGAGCGAGCGAGCCGGCCTGGCGCGGCTGCGCATGCGGCGCGACACGGTCCGCGCGGACAGCACGGGCGGCGCGCCGCTCCCGGCGAGCGTGCCCGGCGCCATCGTGCGTGCGCTGCCGGACACGCTCTCGCCGCTCCTCGCCGGCATCCGCGATGCCGACATCCCCGTTCTCGTGAACTCGGACCGGATCTACGAGGCGCCGCGCGACCTGCGCCCGGGCGAGGTGGTCCTGCGCTACGCGCCCGTGGATCGGCTGCGGCTGGCCGGGTACCTGTGGCCCGAGGTGCCCGAGCGCCTTGCCGAGACGCCTTACCTGTGGACCGAGCGCGTCGGCCGCGGGCGCGTCATCGGTTTCGCCGGCGACCCGAACTTCAGAGACCAGTGGCGCGGGTTGCTGCCGGTGTTCGCGAACGCGGTCTTCCTCGGCGGGAGCTTCTGAGAGTGTTGGAGGGCGGCGAGCTCGGGTGACTCGCCGCCCTCCGCGCATCTCCGGGCCCTCCGCGTGCCATCGAGCCGCAGAGGGCGCGGAGACGAGTCGAGCGAACAGCGTGACAGCGGGTGGATCAGGAGCCGGACGTCACGATTCCCGCGCGCCTCAGCATCTCCTCCCGCTTCGCCCGGAACTCGGTGCCGGGCTTCCACTCCGGCCACGCCTCGTCGGTCGCGACGCGGTAGCCGACCGCGAACAGCAACCGGAGATCCTCCACGGCGCCCGAGAGATCCCAGTCGGGCTTCACTTCATCGCTCGGCTTGTGGTAGTCGTTGACCGTGTACTCCTCGCGCTTTTGCTGGCCGTACTCCGGCGGCTTGCCGATGTATTCGACGCCGTTGTCCGTGTAGAGCGCCGGCACGCCCTGCTTCGCGAACTCGAAGTGGTCCGACCGGTAGTAAAAGCCCTTCTCCGGCTCGGGGTCGGGCGCGAGCACGCGGCCCTGCACCGCGGCTTCTTCGGCGAGGATGTCCTCCAGCGTGCTGTTGCCGTAGCCGATCACGACCACATCGCGGGTGCGACCCCACGGGTTCAGCCCGTCCATGTTGATGTTGGCGAGCGTGCGCTCCAGCGGGTAGAGCGGGTTCTCGGCGTAGTGCTTGGCGCCCAGCAGCCCCTGCTCCTCCGCGGTGACCGCGAGGAAGAGCACCGAGCGCGCCGGCGGTTGCGGCAGCCGGGTGAACGCCTTCGCGATCTCGATCAATCCGGCCGTCCCCGTGGCGTTGTCCAGCGCGCCGTTGAAGATCTGGTCGCCCTCCCGCGACTCGTCCTTGCCGAGATGGTCCCAGTGCGCCGTGTAGATCACGTACTCGTTCCTGCGCTCGGGGTCCGAGCCCTCGAGCTTCGCGATCACGTTGCGCGACTGGACCTGGCGTGTCGTCGTGCGGATGTGGAAATCGGCGGTCGCGCCCAACGTGACGGGACGGAAATCGCGCCGCACCGCCGCCTGCTTCAGCGCGTCGAAGTCGTGCCCCGCGGCGGCCAGGAGCTCACGGGCCTTGGCCTCCGTGATCCACGCCTCGACGCGCACGCGGTTCGGCGCCGTCGCGCCCGCGATCGTGAAGTTCTCGCCGCCCCACGAGCCGGCCACGACCTCCCACGGGTAGCCGGCCGGCCCGGTCTCGTGGACGATGATGGCCGCCGCCGCGCCCTTCTCGGACGCGATCTCGTACTTGTACGTCCAGCGGCCGTAGTACGTCATCGCTTCGCCGCGGAAGACGTTCGGGTCCAGGCGGCTCGGATCGGCAGGATCGGGGACCGCCGGGTCGTTCACCAGCATCAGGATCGTCTTGCCGCGTACGTCCACGTCCTTGTAGTCGTCCCAGTCGTACTCCGGGGCGACGACCCCGTAGCCGACGAACACGATCTCCGAGCCCGTGAGGCTCAGCGCCGGCTCATCGAAGTGCTGGGTCCACGCCACGAAGTCCGACGGGAACGAGAGCGGGATCGTCCGCCCCGCGACGGTGAACGACGCCGTCGGCTGCGCCCGGTACCCGATCAGCGAAACCTCCTGCGTGTACGTGCCGTTCGGGTTGCCGGGCTGGAGGCCGAGCTCGCGGAACGCGTTCACCAGGTACTCCACGGTCCGCTCCTCGCCCACCGTGCCCGGCGCGCGGCCCTCGAACTCATCCGACGCCAGCGTGCTGATCCGGGCCAGGAGCTGATCGGCGTCGATGGCCTCGGCCGCGGCGCGCACCTCCTCCCGAGCCAGCGCCGCGCCGCTCTCGGTCCCGGCCTGGGGGGCGCCGCCGCAAGCGGCGAGCAGGAACGACGCTGCGAGCCAGCGGGACGCTCTGGACATGGTCCGCACCTCTCGATGGAATGGGACGGTTGTGGTTGGCTCTCGGCCGTGGTCAACACCCGGGCGCGGCCAATGTTCCGGGCCGCGCCGCCGTACGGCCCCGCCGACGTCAGGGCGAGCGGGGCCGACCCGAGGCAGTGGCGCACGGCCTCCGGGCCTCATCCCCCTTGCGGGCGTCACGGACATCCGCCGCGTGAACCTCATCTTAATACGGTGTTCGCCTCCCTCGCAGCAGTCCCGGTCGTGCGTGCCGCCGCGACCCGTGTTCCCTTCGCCGCCTCGCTCGCCGTCATCGGCGTGTGTGGGGCGGGGCCCGACGAGCTCGTCGAGCCCCGCGCGGCGCCGCGTCGCTCTGGCTCGAGGAGTGGACGGCGGAAGGGGACGGCTGTCTGGAGCCCCGTCCTCCCGGACGGCCTGAGCCCGATGATGGTGGCGCAGCACGGCGGCACGGACGCGGGAGTCATCCGCGCGGCGGCCGGCCGGCTCGCGGCCGCCTCGTGCTCCCCGGCCCGGTGCCCGCCACGCCTCCCTCAACGTTCCCCCCGGCCCGCGTGTCAAACAGACAAGGCGGAACTCCTTGCCCACACGAGGCCATCGAGCGGGCACGCCGGCCGCCGCGCGCCTGCCGCCCGCTCCCCGACGGCGCAGCGGTGCGCGGCGCGCCGGCGCACCCCCTGTTTCACCTCGACCCGTGGAGGACGATCATGAGGACACCCACTGCAGTGGTACTCGCCTCCATCGTCTGGCTCGGAGTGCCGGCCAGCTCGGCCGCCCAGAGCGAGCAGGTGCACATCGAGGAGTGGACCGTCCCGTGGGAACGGAGCCGGCCGCGGGACCCGTACGTGGGCCCCGACGGCCGCGTCTGGTTCGTGGGCCAGGTCGGCAACTACGTGGCGTACCTCGAGCCGCGCTCCGGCGAGTTCAAACGCTACGAGCTCGACGAGGGCGTACACCCCCACAACGTGATCGTCGATGCCCAGGGCACCGTCTGGTACGCCGGCAACCAGGCCGCGCACATCGGCAAGCTCGATCCGAAGAGCGGCCAGATCACGAAGTTCCCGATGCCGAACCCCGCGGTCCGCGACCCGCACACGCTCATCTTCGACCAGAACGGCGACATCTGGTTCACGGCGCAGGGCGGCAACCACATCGGCAAGCTGACGGTGAAGACGGGCGAGGTGGAGCTGATCCCCGTGCCGATCGAGCGGTCGAGGCCGTACGGCATCGCGATCGACTCCAAAGGCCGGCCGTGGATCAACCTGATGGGCGCGGACAAGCTCGCGACGGTGGATCCGCAGACGATGGAGCTGGAGCTGATCCAGATGCCGCGCCAGGGCTCGCACAGCCGCCGCATCGGCATCACGTCGGACGACCGGATCTGGTACGTGGACTACAACGGCGGCTACCTCGGCGTCTACGATCAGGAGACCAGGCAGTTCAAGGAGTGGGTGTTGCCGAGCGGCCCGCAGTCCCGCCCGTACGCGATGGCGGTGGATGACAGGGACCGGGTCTGGGTCGTGGAGACGGGCGTGCAGCCCAACCGCTTCGTCGGCTTCGACCCCGAGACCGAGACGTTCTTCAGCAACACACCGGTGCGGAGCAACGGCGCGGCGCGGAACACGATCCGGCACATGTACTTCCATCCGCCGACCGGCGAGATCTGGTTCGGCACGGACGCGAACACGATTGGCCGGGCGCTGGTCTCGCCGCGGCCCGTCCGTACGGAGTGAGGTTCCTCGCCGTGGAGCGCTGGTGGTCCGGCCGCACGCGCCGACACGGTCGTGACGCCGCGGCCGCGCCCCGGGCTTCCGGGGCCGGTGTGACCGGCCGGCGGCGGTCGTTGCCGGCGGCGTGGTCCATCGCGCCCGCGATCCTGCTCACCGCCGTCACGGCCGCGGTGCTCGCCCAGACGCGGTACGTCACGGGCCCGCCGCCGGCGCACACGGGTGGGTTCGGCGAGCCGACGTGCTACGCCTGCCACATGGAGTCCGGGCCCAACACGGGCGAAGGCACGCTGGTGCTGCGCGGGCTGGACGGCGTCTATAAGCCGGGCACCGCGCACCGCATCGCGGTGGAGCTGACGAGCCCGCAGATGCGGCGGGGCGGGTTCCAACTGGCGGTCCGCTTCGCGGAGGGCCCCGCCGCCGGCAAGCAGGCCGGGACGCTGCGCGCGGTGGACGAGGGCGTCGCCGTCACGACGGACAGCACCGGCATCCAGTACGCGCACCACCTGGAGACGGGCACCGAGCTCGTGGCGCCCGGCACGGCGCGCTGGACCCTGGAGTGGACCGCGCCGCCGGATGGAGCAGAGGGCGACGTCGTCGTCTTCCACATCGCGGCCAACGCCGCGGACGACGACGCCTCCCCGTTCGGGGACCTGATCTTCACGGACAGCGTGCGGGTGCGAGCGGCGCCGGCCGAGAGCCGCTGAGCGTACGGTGGCGCGGGCCGGGACGCGGGGGATCCCCGTGGACCGGTGGGTCAGCACCGTCCCCGGTGGCTGGCCGCACCCGCGCCCGTGGCGTGCGCGCCGGGAACCTGCCACGCAGTCCGTCGTACCCAACACGCCGAGGAAACCAACCGACACCTGCGATCCGTGGAACCGGAGGCCGACGCATGTCGTTCTTCGCACGGCAACCCCGCAGCGCGGCGATCCTCGCCGTCGCCCTGCTCTTCCCTGCGCTCCGGCCATCGCTCGCCGCGCAGCAGATCAAGGCCGGCGCACCCTCGGTCGCCGAGGCCATCGCCTTCGTGGACTCCGCCGAGGCGGTGCTGATGGACCTGGCCGTGAGGGCCGAGCGCGCCGCGTGGATCCAGTCCACCTACATCACCGAGGACACGGAACTCCTGGCCGCACAGGAGTTCGAGAAGTACGTCGCCGCGTCGGTTGCGCTGGCGAAACAGGCGGCCCGCTACGTCGACCTCGACCTCCCGGAGGATGTGCGCCGCAAGCTCACGCTGCTGCGGCTCTCGCAGACCATGCCGGCCCCCGCGGATCCTGCCAAGACCGCGGAGCTCACGCGCATCGCGGCGCGCATGGAGAGCACGTACGGGCGGGGTCGCTACTGCCGGCCGAGCGGTGAGTGCTTCGACCTCGAGGAGCTGAGCGACACGCTCGCGCTGAGCCGCGACCCGGACCGCCTGCTCGAGGCGTGGGTCGGCTGGCACTCGATCTCCATCCCCATGCGCCAGGACTACCAGCGCTTCGTGGAGCTGGTCAACGAGGGCGCGCGCGGACTCGGCTTCGCGGACGCCGGCGCGATGTGGCGCTCCGGCTACGACATGCCGCCGGACGAGTTCGCGGCGGAGGTAGACCGGCTCTGGAGTCAGGTCAAGCCGCTCTACGACGCCCTGCACTGCCACGTGCGCGCCAAGCTCGGTGAGTACTACGGCTTCGATCTCGTGCCGCAGGACGGGCCCATCCCCGCGCACCTGCTCGGCAACATGTGGGCGCAGGCGTGGGGCAACATCTACGAGCTCGTGGCGCCCCCCTCGTCCGATCCGGGCTACGACCTCACCGAAGTGCTCCAGTCCAGGCAGATCGACGCGAAGGAGATGGTCCGCTACGGCGAGCGCTTCTTCACGTCGCTCGGGTTCGACCCGCTGCCCGAGACGTTCTGGACGCGGTCGCTGTTCACCAAGCCCGCGGACCGCGACGTGGTCTGTCACGCCAGCGCGTGGAACATCGACGCCGTGGAGGACCTGCGCATCAAGATGTGCATCCAGCCCACGGCGGAGGACTTCCAGACCATCCACCACGAGCTGGGCCACAACTTCTACCAGCGCGCGTACAACAAGCAGCCGTTCCTCTTCCGCTCGGGCGCGAACGACGGCTTCCACGAGGCCGTGGGCGACGCGGTCGCTCTGTCGGTCACGCCGAGGTACCTGGTGCAGGTCGGGCTGATCGACCGTGAGCCCGATCCCTCCGGCGACCTCGGCCTGCTCATGCGCGACGCGCTCGAGAAGGTCGCGTTCCTGCCGTTCGGCCTGGTCGTGGATCAGTGGCGCTGGAAGGTGTTCTCGGGCGAGATCGGGCCGGAGGAGTACAACCGGGCGTGGTGGGAGTTGCGCGAGAAGTACCAGGGCGTAGCCCCGCCCGTCGAGCGCACGGAGGAGCACTTCGACCCGGGCGCCAAGTACCACGTTCCCGCGAACGTGCCGTACACGCGCTACTTCCTCGCCCACATCCTCCAGTTCCAGTTCCACCGCGCGTTGTGCCAGGCCGCGGGCTACTCCGGGCCGCTGCACCGCTGCTCGATCTACGGCAACCGGGAAGCGGGCCGCCGGCTCCAGGCGATGCTCGAACTGGGGCAGAGCCGCCCGTGGCCCGAGGCCCTCGAGGTGCTCACCGGCCAGCGCGAGATGGACGCCACGGCGATCCTCGACTACTTCGCGCCGCTCAAGGCGTGGCTGGACGAGCAGAATCGGGGGAGGACGTGCGGGTGGTAGTCTCGCCGTTCCCGCGCGGGCGAGACCCGCGCTCGACGGGCGCGATGCCGTTGTGATGCGACGAGGCGGGCCCGCCGCTCACGCGGCGGGCCTTTGCCTTTCGCATCCCGCGAGCGCCTCTCCCTCTGAAGCCCGTTTCACGACAGGCGCGCCGCCAGCGTTTCCGCGAGCTGCCGCGCCCGCACGACCCGGCCCGGGATGCCCGCACGGGACTCGTAGTTCGCGGCCAGATGGATGCGGGGCGGCAGCTCGAGCCCGTCCAGCGCTTTCCAGGACCGATCCCATGCGGGGATGCGCGTCCGCGACACGCGCAGCACCCGCGCCTCCGCGCCGGTGACCAGCTCGAACTCCGCGCTGGCGATGGCGGCGATGCGGAAGTCCGGCAGGTCCACCAGCCGCGGGTGCCGCGCGCCGCCCAGGAACGCGGTGTAGATGCCGTCCCGCCCGAACAGGTTGGCGTTGAACGTCACGCCGCGCGTCTCGAGGCGCTCGCCGAACGAGACCTGGTAGCCTGAACCCTCCAGCCGCGCGTCCGAGTGCAGGTGAACGATCGCGAGCGGGTTGTACTGGAGCCGGGCCAGTCGCCCGGCAGCCTCCGGCGCCGCGTCGCGGAGGAGCGCAGCGGTGACATCCGCGGGTGTCGTCAAGACGACATGGCTGGCCTCGATCGTTCCTCGGTCGGTCTCGAGCTCCACACGGCCATCGGCAAGACGGACGCCGTGCACCCGCGTCGAGAGCCAGATGCGGTCGCGGTGCCGCGCGTACAGCGCATCAGTCAGCGTTTGCATCCCGGCCCGGAACGAGACCACCGCGGATCCAGCGCCGCGTCGCCGGCGCAGGGCGCGGGTCAGGCTCCGCCGCACGCCCAACTCGCGCAGCAGCCCCGCCAGCGAATGGCGCACCAACATGTCCGCCGGGTCCGAGGCGTACAGCCCGCCGAACAGCGGGCCCGCCACGCGCTCGTACGCCTCGCGCCCGAGCTTCCGCGTCAGGTAGTGCGCGACCGTCTCGTCACCCCGAGCGCCGCCGGTCAGCGGCTCCACCAGGAGGCGGAGCTTGCCGCGCCACCCGAACAGGTCGCTCCGCAACGCCTCCCGCAAACCCATCGGCACCCGATGCAGCGCGCCGGCGTGGTAGATCAGCAGCGGCAGCCCCGCCGGCGCGTCGATGCGCTGCCCCTCGAGCCCGAGTTCTCCGATCAGTCGGTCGAGCTCGCGCGACGTCCGCATGCGCTGCGGCCCCAGCTCCAGCACGCGGCCGTCCTCGTTCACCGTGCGGATCGCCCCGCCCGCGGTCTCGGCCGCCTCCAGCACGATGCACTCCACGCCCAGCGTGGAGAGATAGTGGGCCAACGCGAGCCCCGTGATCCCGGCGCCGACGATGGCGATCATTCCCCCGCCCCCTCGGTCGCGCGTCGGTCAACCCGCTCCGATCTGAGGACGACCGAAAAATTATTCTTCTCGAAAGAATCCGATGCAGAACTCATCCGTTCGAACCCGATGTCGTGCAAGTGACGTGGGGTCAGCGGCTTTCCAGCGTATGGCCCGGTGCACGGGTCTCTTGACAGCGGCGTGGGGCCGGATATTCTTTCCCACGATTTTGCCTGAGTTTCCTCCCACCCGTGAAGCGCGATGCATCACCACACACTTGCCCCTCACGTCCAGTATTGTCGTGAAGAGGTACGTGCGGGCCGTGCAACGTGCCGTGAGCTCGCCAAGAAATTCGGCGTGACAGAGAAGGCCGTCCAGGCGGCCGTGTACGGGCACACCTACGCGCACATCCCGGGCGCCTTGCCGAGCCCGAAGAAGCCGGGTAAGAGGAAGAGGTCGCAACCCCTTTCCCCCGAGGAGATCGAACAGATCCGCAAGGAGTACCTCGAGGGGGAGCGGCCGGTCCGCGAGATCGCCGAGCAGTTCGGCATCACGCCATCGTACGTGGTGCGTCTGGGGCGTTCGGTGAAGGGACCGGACGGCCAGCCGCTGCCCCGGCGTCCGCAGCGCTCGTCGCGGCGGCCGCCGGCCGTGCGGCGCGGGGAGCGCCATCCTCAGGCGCGGCTGGATGCGCTGTCGGTGGTGGGGATCCGTCATCTCGTGGAGCGCGGGATCTCGCCGACCGTGGTTGCGGAGATCTTCGACACGACGCCCGAGAACGTCTCGATGATCGCGAGCCGTCGGCGCTGGAAGCACGTGCCGGACATGCCGCTGACGCCCACGGCGCTGAAGTACCTGCCGCCCGCAGCGGTGCAGCTCCTGGAGAACCTGCTGCCCATGGCGTCCTGACGGTCCACGGCAGTCGAGCGGCCCTGACGTTCGGATCCACTCGCGCGCAGCGGCGCCGTGTGCGTGCCGCTGCGCGTGTTGTTCACCCCGATCTCCGGAGGAGGCGTGTATGTGGGCCGAGTTTCGCAGCTTCATCGCACGGGGAAACGTCGTGGACCTGGCGGTCGGCATCGTGGTCGGCGCGGCGTTCACCTCTGTGGTGAACTCGCTGGTCAATGATGTCCTGATGCCGCCGTTGGGGCTCCTCACCGGTGGCCTGGACTTCTCCAACCTGTACATCAACCTGTCGGGTGAGGAGTACGCGTCGCTGGCTGCTGCGCAGGAGGCAGGGGCGCCGACGATCAATTACGGGATGTTCATCAACAACATCGTCTCGTTCCTGATCGTCTCCTTCGCCGTGTTCCTGCTGGTCAAACAGTACAACCGGCTGCTCCGCAAGCCGGCGCCGGCGGGCGATCCGACGGAGAAACCCTGCCCGCACTGCAAGTTCTCCATCCCGATCGACGCCACGCGCTGCGGCCACTGCACGTCCGAGCTGATCCCGGCGTAGCTCGCGGCCGACCGGGCCCTGACGCATGGAGCAGGGCCGACGGTCGACGCACCCGCGCGTCCGCGAGCGCGCTCGCGCCGGAGAAGGATCCCCCCAGCGTGCCTCGAGCGATCGGCACGCTGGGGGCCGGCGCGATGTGCAGCGGGCGGGAAACCGCCCTCCTTTGTCTCGGTCGATCCGGCGGAGGAACCCGGGTCGCCACGGCCAGGGCACGCGGCGCAACGCACCCGCCGACCAGGCAGGCTTCGTCGGCCCCGGTATGGATGTTGCCCCACCCGTCCTCGTGTGGGAACGGGAGGTGGCGATGGTCCTTCGGCGTTCCGGTCTCAACGTCGCAGCACCGTCGGGTCGGTGGGGTGCCGCGATCGGTCTGCTGCTCGCCCTCGGTCTCGGCGGCTGCGAGCTCGCCAAGGGGATCTTCCGGGTCGGCCTCTGGGCCGGCGTGGTCCTCGTCCTCCTGGTCGTCCTCTTCATCTGGCTGGTCTCGAGGCTGTTCCGCTGAGCCCCGAGACCGGCGCGCCGGTGGCCCGCGACCCGCGCCTCGCCGCGGCGTCACACGGCGGTCGCCGCACCTGTCGTCGCCGGTGTCGCGGCCGGGGAGGCCGCGTGGTTCACGAAATCCTTACAATACCGTGCAATCTTTGCGCAGTCCGGCGGCCGGTCGCGCGCCCCCCGAAAATCACAATTCGTTGCACGACAATGAGTTATCCGTTTGTCCAAGATTGGAACGCCGCGTGCACTCGTTCCGGGGCACAATTCGGTTGCGCGGCGACGGGAACTCCGGGGAGAGCGCCGCGCAAAGGACGGACGGTCGCCGAAGCCGGCGGCCGTTCTCCTTTTTCGGGGCCCGTCGCGCCCGTAGGACGGCGCGGCGGGCCTCTCGTTTCCAGGGCCGACGAGCCGCGCGCGACCGCTGTGCGCCCCTCGGAGCCCCGCGCGCGGCGGTGCGACGCCCCGGGTCGGGTGCTGCATCGGCGTACCCGCCCCGGAGCCGTGCGCGCAGCGGCGTGACGTCGTCGAGCGTTGCCCCCGCGGCGGCGGATCGCTAACGTGCGCCGCGCCGGCGGGGTGGCGCGATCGCGCGGAGCCCGCACGCCTCGACGCGCGGTGCCACTGCGCGCTGCGCTCTCCCCCGGCGCGGTGTGGACCCCGGAGGGGCCGAGTCGTGGAATGAACGATCGCCTGTTGAGGGCGTTGCGCCGGGAGCCCGTGGACCGCACGCCGGTGTGGTTCATGCGGCAGGCGGGCCGGTCGCTGCCGAAGTACCGGGCGAGCCGGGCGGAGCGCGGCATGTTCGAGCTGTTGCGCGACCCGGAGGCCGCGGCGGCGATCACCACGCTGCCGCTGGAGTACTTCCCGGTGGACGCGGTGGTGCTCTACAACGACCTGGTCACGCCGTTCTTCGCGGCGGGGTTCGAGGTGGAGCTGCGGCCGGGGGAAGGGCCGGTCGTTCTCCAGCCGATCGAAGCCGCGCGGGATGTGGAGCGGCTGAAGCCGTTTGACCCGCGCGTCGCGCTGGACTGGGCGCTCGCCCAGATCCGTCTCCTCGTCCAGCGGCTCGATGTGCCCGTGATCGGCTTCGTGGGCGCGCCGCTGACGCTGTGCTCGTATCTGGTCGCCGGCGGCCGTGTGCACGATCTGGCGAAGCTCAAGGCGTTCATGTGGCGCGAGCCCGAGGCGTGGCAGCGGCTGGCGAGCTTCTGGGCCGAGCACCTCGCGGAGTTCGCCATCGCGCAGCACGAGGCGGGCGCCGCGGCGGTCCAGGTCTTCGACTCGTGGGCGGGTGCGCTCGCGCCCGAGGACTACGAGCGGCACGTGCTGCCGTACGTGGCGCGCATGTTCGAGCGCCTCCGTGCTGCGGGGGTGCCGAGCATTCACTTCTACACGGGCAACCCCGCGCTGCTGCCGCTGGTCGCTGCGGCGGGCGGCGATGCGGTGAGCGTGGACTGGCGCATCCCGATCGACCGTGCGTGGGAGTTGATCGGCGAGGACCGTGCGATCCAGGGCAACCTGGACCCTGCAGCGCTGCTCGCGGGGCGCGACTACGCGGTCGCGCGCACGCGGGAGATCCTGGAGCGCGTGAACCGCAGGCCGGGCCACATTTTCAATCTCGGGCACGGCGTGCTGCCGGAGACGGATCCGGCGGTCCTGCGCGCGGTCGTCGAGACCGTGCACTCGTTCTGAAATCGACACGGAGGCAGGAACGGCGACATGGCCATCGGTGTGATCCTCCTCAACTTCGGCGAGCCGGAAGAGCCGACGGAGGAGGTGGTGGTTCCCTTCCTCGAGCGGATCTTCATGACCAACGCATCCCTCGAGGGCAGAATGACGGAAGAGCGGGCGCGGGCGCGCAGCCGGGCGCTCGCGCTCGAGCGCGCGCCCGGGTTGATCGAGGAGTACCTCGAGATCGGCGGCTCGCCGCTGAACCGCCAAGCCGCGGCGCAGGCGGAAGCGCTGGCGGCCGAGCTCGGCCGCCGGGGCATCGCCGCGCGCACGTACGTCGGCATGCAGTTCACCGACCCCACCATCCGTTCGGCGGTCGAGCGCGCCCGTGAGGATGGCGTCGAACGGCTGGTCGGGCTGCCTGTCTATCCGCTCTGCGGCCCATCCACGACCATAGCGGCGCTGGCCGAGCTGCGCGCGCAGGTCGGCGCGCTGGGCTGGGATGTGGACATCATCGAGATCACGGGCTGGCACCGGCACCCGGCGTACGTCGCGCTGCGCGCGGAGGGCATCCGGCGCACCGTCGCGGAGAACGGGCTCGACCTCACGGACGGCCGCACGCGGCTGGTGTTCTCGGTGCACGGCACGCCGATGCGCTACATCGAGCAAGGCAGCCGTTACGTGCAGTACGCCGAGGAGTCGTGCCGCGCCATTGCGGAAGCGGCCGGCGCGCCTGCCTACGACATCGGCTACCAGAACCACACGAACCGGCCGATCCCGTGGACGCAGCCGGACATCGAGGCGGTGATCGAGGGGATCGATGCCGAGCACGTCGTCGTCGTCCCCGTGAGCTTCATGCACGAGCAGTCCGAGACTCTCGCGGAGCTGGACATCGAGCTGCGGGAGGCGGCGGAGGCGCGCGGCCTCGGCTTCCACCGCGTGCCGGTCCCGCACGACGACGCGCGCTTCATCACGTTGCTCGCGGATCTGGTGCAGGCGGCGCTCGCGGGCGGCCGCACGGACGGGCTCGCCCTCACCTCGTGCGCGTGCCGCCGCACGCCGGGCACGTGGTGCCTCGGCGGCGCCGACGTTCGGGCCCTGTGATGGCGCGTTCCAGCCGCTGGGACGCCCTGCTGTTCGATCTCGACGGCACGCTCGCGGACAGCATCGAGCTGATCCTGCGGTCCTTCCGGCACACCATGCAGGTGCATCGGGGCACGGTGCCGCCGGACTCCGTGTGGCTGGCGAGCCTCGGCACGCCGCTCCGCGAGCAGCTCCGGGCGTTCGCCCGTAGCGATGAGGAGCTGGAGGCGATGGTCGAGACCTACGTCGAGTACCAGCGGAGCGTGCACGACGAGATGGTCCGCGCCTACCCCGGCGTCACGGACATGCTCGAGGCGGTGGCCAGGGCGGGGCTCCGGCTCGCCGTGGTCACCGGCAAGCGCCGCGAGATGGCGGCGCGTACCCTGCGCGTGTGCGGGCTCGACCGGTTCTTCTCCGTCGTCATCACGGCGGACGACGCCGTGCCGGGCAAGCCGGATGCCGCGCCGGTGCGTGCCGCCGCTACCGCGCTGGGCATCGCCCGGAGCGACCGCATCCTGTTCACCGGCGACTCGCCGCACGACATCGCCGCCGGCCGGGCCGCAGGCGTTCGGACGGCGGCAGCGTTGTGGGGTGCGCGGGAGCGGGACACGCTCCTTGCCGCCGCTCCGGATTACCGTGTCGAGACCATCCCGGAGCTCACCGCGCTCGCGCTCGGCTGAGCGCGGGGCAGGACGGCGCGGCCGCGGCCCCGCCCCGCACGGGGGCTGGACGCGTCCTGCGACCGGGTTGCAGGATGGTGTTCCGACGAGGTCGAGCGCTGACCCGTGAGGCGAGGGGCGCCTCGCGGGCGTCGCTCCGTTCCGGCGCTTCCGGTGTCCGCTGACACGCTCAGCCCGCATCGCGGGGTTCGACGCATCTGGGGGGACCGCCGCCCGGTCATCGTCGGCATGGTCCACCTGCTGCCGTTGCCCGGCGCACCGCGATGGGCGGGGTCGCTGGACCAGGTCCGTGAGCGCGCGCTGGCGGACGCCCGGGCGCTCGAGGCGGGCGGCGTGGATGGCATCATCGTCGAGAACTTCGGCGATGCGCCGTTCTACCCGGACGCGGTCCCGGCCGAGACCATCGCCGCGATGGCCGTGATCACCGCGGAGGTGGTGCGCGCCGTCGGCGTGCCCGTCGGCGTCAACGTGCTGCGCAACGATGCGGCTGCCGCGCTCGCCGTCGCCGCGGCGTCGGGCGCGCGCTTCATCCGGGTCAACGTCCACACGGGCGCCATGCTCACCGACCAGGGTTGGATCACGGGTCGCGCCCACGAGACGTTGCGGCTCCGTGCGCGCATCGCGCCGACCGTCGCGATCGCGGCCGACGTGCTGGTCAAGCACGCCGTGCCCCCAGCCGGGCTCGAGGCGGCCCGCGCCGCGGAGGACGCCTGGAGCCGCGGGCTCGCCGACGTCCTCATCGTTTCCGGCGCCGCCACCGGCAAGCCGACGGATGTCGAGCGCATCCGCGCCGTGAAGGCCGCCGTCCCCGAGGCCACCGTCTGGGCCGGCAGCGGCGTCGACGCCGACAACATCGCGGCCGTTCTCGCCGTCGCGGACGGGGCCATCATCGGCAGCGCGTTCCAGCGGGGCGGTCGCGCGGGCAAACCCGTGGAGCCGGATCGCGTGCGCGCGGTTCTGGCGGCGGCGGGTCGGAGCTGAGCGCCGGCCCGACCGCCTCGGCGCCGGCGCGGCCCCGCGCGGCGTCGCCCCATCTTCCTGCCTCTCTTCTCGCCCCCGTTCGCCCGCTGTCCGGTTGCGGGAATCGCATTCCCGGAACGCGGACGCGCCGGCGACGACGCGTCCGGGTCCGGAGGAGCGCAACCTCAAGTGGAGAGGTCGCTTGCGCATGGCGCCCCGATTGGCACGGAGCTTGGCTGGTCCACGTTCTCCGCGAAGCGATCCGCGGCGGCGAACGGGAAGGAGCAGCGACTCGTGGACATCCCACGCGCACCCGCCAGGAGGCGGAAGCGATACATCTACATCGGCGCCGGCGTCGTGGCGGCGGTCCTGACCAGCCTGGCGTTGACCCGGCTCGAGCCGGCCCCGCCCACGGTGGACCGGGCCGTAGTATTCACGGATACCGTCAAGCGCGGGCCCATGGTGAGGCAGGTCCGCGGCACGGGCACGCTCGTGCCCGAGGAGGTCCGCTGGATCACGGCGGTGACGCAGGGCCGCGTCGAGGAGAAGCTGGTCGAGCCGGGCGCGCAGGTGGACGAGAACACCGTCCTGCTGCGACTGTCCAACCCGGACGTGGAGCTCCAGGCGCTGGAAGCGGACCGGCAGCTCAACTCCGCCGAGCTCGAGCTGGTCAACCTCCGCGCGAGCCTCGAAACCCAGCGGCTCAGCCAGGAGGCGACCGTCGCGTCCGCCCAGATGCAGTACAACGAGGCGATGCGACGGTACGAGGCGCAGAAGGAGCTGGCCGAGCGGGGCCTGACCTCGCAGCACGAGCTGGCCCAGGCCAGGGACGCGGCGGAGGAGGCCGCGCGCCGGCTCGAGATCGAGAAGCAGCGGCTCGAGGTGCTCTCGCGGGCCCAGGCCGCCCAGATCCGGTCCCAGGAGGAGCAGATCCACCGGCTCCGTGGGATCGTACGGTTCCGTAGGCAGCAGCTCGAGTCCATGACGGTCCGGGCCGGCGCCGAGGGCGTCGTCCAGGAGCTCCCCCTCGAGGTCGGGATGTGGGCCAACGCCGGCGCCACGCTGGCCAAGGTCGTCCAGCCGGGCCGCCTGAAGGCGGTTCTGCGGGTGCCCGAGACGCAGATCCGGGACGTGGCGGTCGGCCAGCCCGCGATCATCGACACGCGGAACGGGACCATCCCGGGCCGCGTGGTACGGATCGATCCCGCGGCGGTGTCCGGCACCGTGGGCGTGGACGTGAAGCTGGAAGGCGAGCTGCCGCCCGGCGCGCGGCCGGACCTCAGCGTGGACGGCGTGATCGAGGTCGAGCGGCTGGACGACGTGGTCTACATGGCCCGCCCGGCGTACGGCCAGGCCAACAGCACGATCGGGATCTTCAAGCTCGAGCCGGGCGGCAACACCGCCGTACGGGTGAACGTGCGACTGGGCCGCAGCTCGGTCCACACCATCGAGGTCGTCTCGGGCCTGCAACCCGGCGACGTGGTGATCTTGTCGGATATGTCGCAGTGGGACGAGTACGACCGCGTGCGACTGCGCTAGCTGGGGTCGGTTGGAGCCGTCGCTGTCACTCCCCGGAAAGGAGCAGCCCATGGACGGGCAGCCGCTGATCAAGCTGGAAGGCGTCAAGAAGGTGTTCTACACGGAAGAGGTGGAGACGCACGCGCTCTCGGACATCCACCTGGAGATCCACCGTGGCGAGTACGTGTCCATCGCCGGACCATCCGGCTGCGGCAAGACCACGCTGCTCTCGATCCTCGGCTTGCTGGACACGCCGACCGAGGGGGTCTACCTGCTGAACGGCAGGCCGGTGTCGGAGCTCTCGGCCTCGGAGCGCGCGCGCATCCGCAACCGCGAGATCGGCTTCATCTTCCAGGCGTTCAACCTGATCGGCGACCTCACGGTCTTCGAGAACGTCGAGCTGCCGCTGACGTACCGCGGCATGCCGTCGGCGGAGCGTCGCCGCCGCGTGGAAGCAGCGCTGGAGCGCGTCGGCATGAGCCACCGCATGAAGCACTATCCGTCACAGCTCTCGGGCGGCCAGCAGCAGCGCGTCGCGGTCGCACGTGCGATCGTCGGCGACCCGCTGATCCTGCTCGCGGACGAGCCGACCGGGAACCTGGACTCGGTGAACGGCGCGGCGGTGATGGAGCTGCTCAGGGAGCTCCACCAGGGCGGCGCCACGATCTGCATGGTCACGCACGACCCGCGCTACGCCGGGTACGCGGAGCGCACCATCCACCTCTTCGACGGCCGCGTCGTCGAGGAGACGGAGGCGGTCGGGGCGGGCCACTGATTTTCCCGACGGGGGCGGGCCGGCGGGCGACCGCCGGTCCGACGGGTGCGGGGCGGCGGTCGCGGCAACGCGGTCTCCGCCTCGCCGGCTTTCAGTGCGGCTTCGGCTGCCGCTCATGATCGCTCTGTTCCGCTCGCCGCCTACCTCCGATCCACTGCCACGAGGCGGGCCTCCGCGCTCGCCCTCTCGTTCGTCCGGCCGTTGGTCACCGTCAGCGTCAGCGCGTACGCCCCCCGGCTCCAGCTCCGCGCCGATCTCCCGCTGCGCCCGTACCACGCCGCCCTCCGGCGCGGCCTCCTCCCGATACTCGACCTGCAGCGCCGCACGACGGTCGAGCAGCTCCCGCAGCCGCCGCAGCAACGACTCCTCCCGCCCCGGCGCGATCAGCAACTCTACGTTCAGCGGGTCGCCTTCCCTGACCCCGTACAGCTCGGAGTACAGGCGGAACTGCCCGCCCGCCGCCACCACGTGGCCCGGCAGCGGCGCCAGCCGGTGCGGGCCGCGCGCCCAGGTGCCGTCCCGCGGCTCCGCGATCACGGTGTCGCTGGTCCCGAACGCCTCCGCCCGGTACGCCGCCACCGCAGGCGTCGCCGAGAGAACCTACCCCTGTCCGCGGTCGTTTCGGTTCGTCACCCCCACCGTCAGCCGCGCCAGCTCCATCGGCGGCATCTCCAGCGCCACCGCCGTCCCCACCGTCGCATCTTTCGGAAGCGGCCGGGGCGAGGTGAACACGATCGTGGTGTCCGCACGCACGACGCGCTGGCTCACCGGGTCGCCGGGGGCGAACAGCGCCTCGAGCGCGTACATTGCGTGGCCGTCCGCACTCCTGGTCGAACGCAGCTCCCCGGCCGGCACGAACACATACGCGACGAGTTCCGTCTCGCGCTCGCCGCGGAATGCGTAGATGTTGGCAGAGACGCCGAGCGGATCGCGCGGCGGCGTCGCGGTCTCGCTGCTCAGCGCCTCCTGGACGGCGCTCTGAGCGTCCGTCCGGGCCCGGAGGTAGCGGCCCATGGCGGCGAAGTACCGATCCGCGGCGTTCGCCCGCGTCTCGGCCGCGCACGAGACGTAGTACATCCCGAGAGCGGGATCGAAGCGCCCGACCGCGCTGGCCCAGTCCAGGCGATCCTCCGGCGCCTCGTGTCCTCGAGTGCGAGGCGCACCTCCTTCCCGTCCCGCGTCCTGCAGACCGCGATAGGAGCGGCAAGGAAGTAGTCGGAGCGGTCACCCTTGTCGAACTCGAACAGCCGCCGGCCGCCACCCGCGCCCGAGTAGCCCCACGCCCGCCGTTGCAGCTGGTGACTGCGCGTCATACCGGGTTCGGCCTGAATCCGCATAACGGCCTCCGGCTCGCCGTGACGCACGTAGATCAATCCGCGATCATCGAGCGGAAGCAGCGACAGACCCGGCGGCCGGCGGATCGCCGCAAGCGCACGGCAGAGCGCCGCCGACCGTTCGCCCCCGGCAGAGACTCGATCGCCCGCGCGGCCTGCCGCAGGCTCTCGTCGCTCCGCGTCGCCAGCGCGGTCTCGGCGAGCTCCAGCGCCACCTCGGGCCAGCCCGTCTCCCGCACCACGCCGGCCAGCAGCCGGACGCCGTCGCGCGCCGCCTTCTCGTCACACGCCCGGTACCAGCGCTCCAACAGCGCCAGGGCCGCAGCCACGTCGTTCGCGCCGATGCCCGCCCGACCGGCGTGCTCCTCCAGGGCCGGCGGCCTGGCGGACGGGGTGAAGAACGACCAGCCGCACGTCGAGGCGGACCGGACGGGTGCGGGCTGGACGCGGGCGATGGTCGGCTGCGCGCTCGCCACAGCGGTCGTGAGGAGGAGGCTGAGGAGAACGAGTCCGGTCGGCATGGGGACCTGCGCTCTCCGCGCCGCAGCGGAGTCAGGGAGCGGCGCGTGACACGGTGGCGGTCAAACCCACGTTATGCCGGGCGGAGGGCGACCGTCGACGCTCTTCTTGCGACCCCGGCCGCCCCCCAGCCGGCCTCGGCGGAACGGGCCGGGCTGCCCCGCGCTCGGCCTCCGGCCAGGCGCGGGGGGGCGGCGCGACGCGCAGGGCGGCCCGACCGGGCAACGGCGGCTCCCGCCCAGGCGCGCCGGGGCGGCGCCGTGCGGCCTCGTACACCCGGGCGGCCACCCCTCGGGCCACTGCCCGTGCTCGCGTGGCTCGTCACAGCACGTTATCTTGCTCGTTGAAAACGACTTGGAGAGAGGAAACCGCGGTGGGCAAGCCGAGGATCCTGATCGCGGACGACCAGCCCGACGTCCTGGAGGCGCTCCGCCTGCTGCTCAAGGCCGAGGGGTTCGAGATCGAGCTGGCGCAGTCCCCGGCCGGCGTGCTGGCCGCGCTGGAGGCCCGGGACTTCGACGTCGTGCTGCTCGACCTCAACTACACCCGCGACACGACATCGGGCAAGGAAGGCCTGGACCTGCTCTCCCAGATCCAGGCGTTGGACGCCACGCTGCCGACCATCGTCATGACCGCGTGGGGCAGCATCGAGGGTGCGGTCGAGGCGATGCGGCGAGGTGCGCGGGACTACATCGAGAAGCCGTGGGACAACGCGCGGCTGCTCACCACGCTGCGCACGCACATCGAGCTGGGCCGCGCGCTGCGCCGCAGCCAGGAGCTGGAGAGTGAGAACCGGCTCCTGAAGAAGGCGGGCGTTCCGGAGCTGATCGCGGAGTCGCGCGCGATGCGGCAGGTGCTCGACCTGATGGAGCGCGTCGGCCCGTCCGACGCGAACATCCTGATCACGGGCGAGCACGGCACCGGCAAGGAGGTGGTCGCGCGGTGGCTGCACGCGGCGTCGCCGAGGGCGAACCGCCCGCTGGTCGTCGTGAACGCGGGAGGGCTGTCCGAGGGCGTGTTCGAATCCGAGATGTTCGGCCACGTGAAGGGCGCGTTCACGGATGCGAAGACGGACCGCATCGGGTACTTCGAGCTCGCGGACAGGGGCACGCTCTTCCTGGACGAGATCGGCAACATGCCGCTGAGCCAGCAGGCGAAGCTGCTGCGGGTGTTGCAGACGGGCGAGTTCCAGCGCGTGGGCTCGCCGCGCACGCGGCGGGTGGATGTGCGCGTGATCTCGGCGACGAACGTGGACATCCACAAGGAGGTCGCCGAGGGGCGGTTCCGCGAGGACCTGCTCTACCGGCTCAACACGATCGAGATCCACCTCCCGCCGCTGCGCGAGCGGCGGGAGGACATCCCTCTCCTCGCCAACCACTTCCTCGCGCAACACGCGCGGCGGTACGGCCGGCAGGTGACCGGCTTCGAGCCGGAGGCGATGCGGGCGTTGCTGGCGCACCCGTGGCCGGGCAACGTGCGTGAGCTGGAGCACACGATCGAGCGGGCGGTGCTGCTGACGCGGGGCGAGTCCATCCGGCTGGAGGACCTCGGCCTGCGTGCCCGCCCGACAGACGGCCCGGTGCGGCTGGAGGAGATGCCCCTCGCGGAGGCGGAGAAGCACTTGATCCGGCTGGCGCTCGAGCGCTATGACGGCAACGTCAGCCGGGCGGCGCAGGCGCTCGGGCTGAGCCGGAGCGCGCTGTACCGCAGGCTGCAGCGGTTCGGCTCATGAGCTCGTCCGGGCGGCCCCGGCACCCGCGCAGCAGGCACGAGCAGCGGGTCTTCGCGCTGGCCCTGCTGGCCGGCCTGCCGGGGACCGCCCTCGGCCTCTTCCTCCTCTGGACCGGCGACTTCTCGATCCGCGTGCAGTGGACGCTCAGCCTCGGCGTCGTCGCCGGGTGGTGGGGTTTCGCGTGGACGGCGCGGGAGCGGGTCGTCCGTCCGCTCCAGACCCTGGCCAACGTGCTGGCCGCGCTGCGTGAAGGCGACTATTCGATCCGCGTGCGCGGCGCTCGCCACGATGAAGCACTCGGCCAGGCGCTGAGCGAGGTGAACGCCCTGAGCGCGACGCTGCGGGAGCAGCGGCTCGGCGCGCTCGAGGCGACGAACCTGCTGCAGCGGGTGATGGCGGTGATCGACGTGGCGATCTTCGCCTTCGACGAGCGCGAACGGCTGGCGCTGGTCAACCGCGCCGGGGAGCGGCTGCTGGGCCAAGCGGCCGAGGCGCTGCTCGGCCGGCGGGCGGCCGAGCTGGGGCTCGTCGACTGCCTGCGGGGCGAGGCCCAGCGCACCCTCGACGCGACGTTCCCCGGGAGCGGGGGCGGTCGGTGGGAGCTGCGGCGCAGCGCCTTCCGGCTCGGCGGCAGGCCCCATCAGCTCCTCGTGCTCTCGGACCTCTCGCGCGCGCTCCGGGAGGAGGAGCGGCAGGCGTGGCGGCGTTTGATCCGCGTGTTCGGCCACGAGATCAACAACTCGCTCGCGCCCATCAAGTCCATCTCCCGGAGTCTCCAGGACCTCATCCGGCGCGAGCCGCGTCCGCCCGACCTGGACGAGGACATTGCGCAGGGGCTGGCGGTGATCTCTGCGCGTTCCGAGGCGCTGGCGCGGTTCATGTCTTCGTACGCGCGGCTCGCTCGTCTGCCCCCGCCCCAGTTCGAGCCGCTCGACGTGAAGAGCTGGGTGCGACGCGTCGTGGATCTGGAGACGCGGCTCGACGTCGAAGTCGTGGAGGGTCCGCCGCTGGTCATCGAGGCCGACGGCGCGCAGCTCGAGCAGCTCCTGATCAACCTCGTGCGGAACGCGGTGGACGCCGCGCTGGAGACGGGCGGCGGCGTGCAGGTCGGCTGGGCGCGCGCGGGTGCGCACGTGGAAGTCTGGGTCCGGGACGGAGGCCCGGGCCTGTCCGAGACGGCGAACCTCTTCGTCCCGTTCTTCACGACCAAACCCAACGGCACGGGGATCGGGCTGGTGCTGAGCCGCCAGATCGCCGAGGCGCACGGCGGCTCGCTTTCGCTCGAGAACCGGACCGACGCGCGGGGCTGCGTGGCCCGGCTGCGGCTGCCCGTCCGGCAGGCGGACTGCGTCGCCGGCCAGGCTCCTTGACGCGGATCGGGATCGCGGCTATTCGCAGAGCATGGGTTCGATGGACCAGACGAGGCGACGCCTCCTCTCGACCCGCCGCGTCGTTCCGGCGGACCGCCTCGACGAGTACGCAACCGCGTGGGAACGGGTGCAGCGCGTGGCGCGGGAGCAGGGCGCCCGCGCGTGGCTCTTCCGCCTGAGCGAGCGGCACGACCACTTCATCGAGTTCATCGAGTACGGCGACGCGCCGGGCGCGCTGGACACGGATGAATTGAGGCGCGCCCGGGCCTCGCTCGAGGAGCAGTTCGGGCCGGGCGCCACGGAGGAGTGGGAAGGGGTGGCGTGAAGCGCCGTCACGGCGCCACGGTGGGACCGGGCCAGGGCTTCGGGTCGATCGTGCGCGCCATGGGTTCCAGCAGCCGCTGCGCCTCGTCCAGCTTCGCCTCGTAGATCCGCCTCTTCTCCTCGCCCATGTTCGCGCGGAAGTAGTCGCTGGTCATCACCGGAGCGGACGGGCCCTCGTAGACGGACACCACATCGCCGAGGAAGAACGTGGCCGCGCCGGCGTCCATGGCGTTGACCACGCGGCACTCGAACGCGGCGCGGACGTCCACCAGCAACGGACAGCCGGTCTGGCCGATCCTGAGCTCCAGCCCTTCCAGCTTGTCGTGCGTGCGGCCGCTCTCCAGGCCGAGCTTCCAGATCAGGTCCCACTGGTCGTTCCGCAGCAGGTGGATCCCGAACACGCCGCTCGCATAGATCAGGTCGTGCGTCAGGTTGATCTTCGAGACGTAGAGCGAGATCCGCGGCACGCTCGGGACCAGCGAGGCGCGCTGCGCGCTGTTCGAGATCATGCCGTTGCGCCGCCCGCCCGCACTCGTCGTCACCGCGACCACGGGCGTGGTGAGGTGGCGCATCAACTGGTACAACGGATCGATCACGGACGAACTCCTCTCACTCCAGCAGACGGAGCGGCATCACGAGGCACAGGTAGTCCGGCACCTCTTCTCCCTCGGCCGCCAGGGGCTCGATCGTCGCGGCACGCTCGGGCGCCTTGAACGTGAGGCGTACCGTGTCGCTCGGCATGTACCGGAGCACCTCGAGTAGGTACGCGGCGTTGAACCCGATGTCGAGCGGCTCGCCCGTGTAGTCGATCTCGAGCTCCTCCTGCGCCTCGCCGAGGTCCGGCGTCTCCACGGTGAACCGGACCAGACCCGGCCGGAACGAGAGGCGGACCCGGTGCGTCTGCTCACTGGCGACCACCGCCATGCGGCGCAGCGCTTGGGTGAGCGCGGCCTTGTCCGCGATCGCGATCTTGTCGTTGTCCCTCGGGATGACCTGCTCGTAGTTCGGGTACGGCCCCTCGATCAGACGGGTGAAGACCTGCGTGCCGCCCTCGCGGAAGCCGAGGTGGTTCTCGCTCCGGGCCACCTCGATCTCCGAGGTCTCGCCGAAGAGCCGCTGCACCTGCGCCATCGCCTTGGGCGGGACGATCAGGTCCGTGGCGGGCGGCGTCGGGCCCGTCGTGGGGACCGCCATGCGCGCGAGACGGTGGCCGTTGGTCGCCACCATGCGCATCTCCCGCTCGCCGAGCTGCCAGAGCATGCCGTTCAGGATCGGCCGACTCTCTTCGGTCGAGACGGCGTACGCGGTGTGGTGGATCAACTGGTGGAGCACCTTCCCGCTGACGCGCCAGCTCTTGGAGAAGTCCACCGACGGGAACGTCGGGAACTCGTCCTTCGGCATCCCGTTCAGCCGGAAGGTGGCGCGGCCGCACGCGAGCTCGAGACGGTCGCCCTTGGTCGAGACCCGGGCCGGCTGCTCCGGCAGCTCACGCGCCAGCTCCTGGAGCTTCTTGGCCGGCACCGTCAGCGCGCCCGGCTCCTCGACGTCGGCGGGCACGCGCAGGCTGACCGCGATGTCCAGGTCCGTTCCGCTCATGCGCACGCCCTCGCCGTCCGCCTCGATCAGGATGTTGGAGAGTACGGGCAGCGTCGTCCGTGTCGGGATGCTGGCCCCTACCGCTGCAAGGCCGTGCTGCAGGTTCTCCCGGGTGATCGTGAATCTCATGGCCGCCTCGCGCGCCGGCACCGTTGCCGGCCTGGGTCCACAGTGAACTTCGCTAGTACGATGAGAGAGATATATCCCGTAACCATCGTAGGGCCTGTGGAGCTGTGGGCAACTCCGTCGCCGTGTCCGTATCGCCGCATCCCATCGCCGCATAGCCGGCCCGGTCCGGAGTGGAAAACGGTGTTGGCTCCGGGCCGGGTCTCCCCGGCTGCCCACAGCGCCGGGCGCCGCGAGTGGAAAAATCGCCGGATTCCCACAGGTTATCCACGGCCATTGTGGTCAACGCGCCAGCTCCGCGCGGATCGCTTCGACGCGGGCCCGGAACTCCTCGTCGCTCGCCAGTTCCTGCTTGACCTTCTCGATCGAGTGGATCACCGTCGAATGGTCGCGGCCGCCGAACAGCCGGCCGATCTCGACGAGCGAGAGGCCGAGGAGCTGGCGCATTAGGTACATGGCGACCTGGCGCGGGACCGTGAGATCCTTGGTGCGCCGCTTGGAGCTGAGCGCCTCGACCGGCACGCCCCACGCCTGGGCCACGCGGGTGCGGATCAGGTCCGGCGTCAACTCGGGTCGCGCGTCGGCGGCGAGCACCCCGCCGAGGGCCTCGCGCGCCAGCTCGATGGTGATCTCCCGCCGCGTCAGCGATGAGTAGGCCAGCAGCTTGATGATCGCGCCCTCGAGCTCCCGCACGCTGGAGCGACAGTTGCGCGCGATGAAGTCCAGGACCTCGTCCGCGAGGACGAGCTGGTCCTCCTCCGCCTTCTTGCGGAGGATGGCCACGCGGGTCTCCAGGTCCGGCGGCTTGATGTCCGTCACCAGTCCCCACTCGAAGCGGGAGACGAGCCGCTCTTCGAGCCCGGGGATCTCCTTGGGCGGCCGGTCGCTCGTCAGGACGATCTGCCGCTGCGCCTCGTACAGGGCGTTGAACGTGTGGAAGAACTCCTCCTGCGTGCGCTCCTTCTCGCCGAGGAACTGCACGTCGTCGATGAGGAGCACATCGATGTCGCGATAGCGCCGGCGGAACTCCGCCATGCGCCCTTCCTGGATCGCCGCGATCAGGTCGTTGGTGAACCGCTCGCTGGAGACGTACGCAACCCGGCGGTCGGGCATCCGGGCGAGCACGGCGTGGCCGATGGCGTGCATGAGGTGCGTCTTGCCGAGGCCGACGCCGCCGTAGATGAACAGCGGGTTGTACATCCGCGCCGGTGCCTCGGCCACGGCGCGGCACGCCGCCGCGGCGAGCTGGTTGTTGGCGCCGACGACGAACCGCTCGAACGTGTAGCGCTCGTTGAGCGCGGTGCCCAGGACCGTGCCCGGCGCGGGATGGGACGCGGCAGGGGGAGGGGGCGGAGGCGCGACCCTCGCCGTGGCGCGCTTCCCCGGCCCACCGCCTTCCTCCCGCGGCTGGTGGTGGACCGCGATCGTGAACGGGCGCCCGAACAGCCGCTCAGCCGCCTGCGCCAGCAGGCTGCCGTACTGCTTCTCGATCCACTGAACGGCGAACTCGTTGTGCGTGACGATGGCGAGCTGGTCCTGCGACAGCGCCAGCGGCTCCGTCTGCTCCAGCCAGCTCCGATAGATCTGCTCCGGGAGCTGCGCCCGCGCGCGCTCCAGAATCCGCGACCAGGCCTCGGCCGCGGTCAGCTCCATCGCGGTCATGCGTCCGGCAGAAAGGGTGGTGGTTCGCCGCGCGCAAGCTAGGATCGGGTTGTGGACAAGTCAACAGCCCGGCGATGGGGTCCGCCGCCGATCCACCGGCGCCGGGGCGGGTTGACCAGCGGCCCATCGGGTCAGTAATATAAAAGACTTTGCGAATGGCAGCTTTGGACCCTGGAGCAATGCATGGGCAAGCCCACATATCGGCCGCGCAACCGGAAGCGGAAGAACAAGCACGGGTTCAGGGCACGCATGCGCACGGCGGGCGGCAGGGCGGCGCTCAGCCGGCGCCGGAAGAAGGGCCGCAAGCGCCTGACGGTGGCGATCGGCTCCAAGTAGATCGCGTGTCCGTGAGCCCGGCTTCGCGGGGTCGCGCCAGGTCCCACCGTTTTCCCCGGGCCCGGCGGATCACGCGGAGCCGGGAGATCCGCAGGCTGTTTCAGCGGGGGAAGAGGAGCAGGACGGCGCACCTGGACGTCTTCGACTCCTCCTCCCCCGTTTCGCATCCGCGGGCGGGGATCGTCGTCCCGCGGCACAAGCACACCGTTGTGGAGCGGAACCGGCTGAAGCGCCGACTGCGGGAGATCGTGCGCCAGCAGGTGCTGCCCCGCCTCGACGAGGCCGGCCTGGCCGTGGACGTGCTGGTGCGGGCCCGGCGGGAGGCGTACGACGCCACGTACGCCACGCTCGAGCGCGAACTGATCGAATGGACGGACAGGCGATGCTCGCGCGGATCCTCCTCGCGCTGATCGGCTTCTACCGGGCGGGGATCTCGCCGCGCCTGCCCCCGGCCTGCCGGTTCACGCCGACCTGCTCCGCGTACGCCGAAGAAGCGATCCGGCGCTACGGCGCCGGGCGCGGCGTCTGGCTCGCGGCCCGGCGCCTGCTCCGGTGCCACCCTCTGGGCGGACGCGGGTACGATCCCGTTCCGTGATCGGAGTCGGAGCCCGGCCCTCCCGGGCTGCCGGATCCCGAGCGCCGCTGTACGGAGTGATGCCTGGGACTGTGAATGGATAGCGCGCGTCTTCTGTTGGCGGTCGTCTTGATGATCGCCGTTGTCGTCATCACACACCTGCTGTTCCCGCCCGTCCCCCCGCAGCCGGCCGGCGTGCCCGACACGGTCGCGGCAGCCGCGGACACCGCCGCGCTGCGTCGGCCGCCTGCGCTCGAGCCGGCGGAGCCGCCCGGCGCCGCGCCGGCCCAGCCGGCCACGGCCGTCGCGACCGACACCATCTTCATCGAATCGCCGCTGTACCGGTACGGGATCTCCACCGCCGGAGGCGCGCTGGTCTCCGCCGAGCTGCTGCGGTTCGAGTCGTTCACCCGGGACGGGCCCGTCCAGCTCGTGCCGACAGACGCCGGCGCGCTGGTCTCGTACGCGTTGAGCTGGCCGGGCGTGGAGGACGTGGACCTCTCCCGCGTCGCGTTCCGGGCGGAGCCGGCCGAGGACATCCGGCTCCAGCCGGGCGATGCGCCCCGGACCCTGACCCTCACCCACACGGATGAGGCGGGCCGCACCGTCGAGCTGCGGTACACGTTCGATCCGTCGAGCTACCTGGTGAACGTGGAGGGCCGGCTTTCCGGCTTCGGCTCTCCGCCGCGCACCGTGCTCCTGGAGATCGGTCCCACCCTGGCCATCAACGAGGCCGACCCCCGTGAGGACCACCGCAACCTCGCCTACGTGGTCAACGGCTCGTCGCGCGGCATCCGCAGCGTCCGGCTCGATGACGTGGACGAGCGGCGCGTCGAGGAGGGGCCGTTCTACTGGGTCGCGCTGAAGAACAAGTACTTCCTGGTCGCGGCGCTGGCGCCGGGCGAGGAGCCGGGACGCCGGCTGGGCGGGCTGATCGCGGAGCCGGTGCCGACGCCGCACGCGGCGGACCTGGCGGCTACGATTCCCGTAACTGCTGATCAGACATTCGGTTACGAGCTCTACGTCGGCCCCCAGGACTACAAGATCCTGGCGCAGATCGGGCGCGGCCTCGAGGACGTGAACCCGTACGGCTGGCGCCTGCTGCGGCCGATCATCCGGCCGCTGGCCCACCTGGTCACTTGGGCGCTGGTGGGGATGCACGAGGTGCTCGGCATCGGCTACGGCTGGGTGTTGATCCTGTTCGGCGTGCTGATGCGGGCGGTGCTCTGGCCGCTGAACGCGAAGGCGATGCGCTCGCAGCTCAAGACGATGGAGCTCCAGCCGCGGCTCCGGGAGATCCAGGAGAAGTATCGCAACAACCCGGAGCAGCTCCAGAAGGCGATGCTGCAGCTCTACAAGGAGGAGGGGTTCAACCCGTTCGGCGGGTGTCTGCCGCTCCTGATCCCATGGCCGCTCCTGATCACGCTGTTCTTCGTCTTCCAGGGCACGATCGAGTTCCGCGGCGTCGGGTTCCTGTGGCTGCCGGACCTCTCGCGGCCGGACCCGTACTTCATCCTGCCGCTGCTTCTCGGCGTGAGCATGTTCGTGCTACAGAAGATCGGCCAGGCGGGTCTGCCGCCGAACCCGCAGATGAAGTTCATGAACTGGTTCATGCCGGTCTTCATGGTGTTCATCTTCTTCTCGCTGGCGTCCGGGCTGAACCTGTTCTACACGGCGATGAACTTCGCGACGATCCCGCAGCAGGTGATGCTGAACCGGGAGCGCCGGCGGCTGAAGCAGGCGGGGGTGGGTGGCGGCACGGAGCGGGTGCGGGCGTCGCCGTGAGAGCCGGCGGCCCGCCGCGCAGGGCGATGTCGCCCGTTGGCTTTCTCGGCCGCCGGAATCGTCTGAGTGGTTTCGGGACCCGCCCGCCCGGCGGTGCCGGGCGGGCGGTGTGTTTTCGTCGGAGGGGGCGGATCCGGGCGAGCTAGCGGATCTCGAAGCCGGCGGGCAGGTCGCCCGCCGGCGGCTCGGTCTCGTCCACGCGGGCGACCTCCGCGGCCGGCGGGCCTTCGTGGAGCAGGGTGCGGAGCCGGTCGAGGGCCTCGAGCGGGCCGGCGGCCACCACCTCGACGGTCCCGTCGGGCATGTTGCGGACGGTGCCGCGGAGTCCGAGCTCGCTGGCCGTCCGATACGTCCACATGCGGAAGCCGACGCCCTGGACGCGGCCGTGGATGCGGAAGGCGCGGCGGGTTTCGGTCAGTTCTGGCATTTCGGTTCCGGAGTCGGTGTGGTGAGTGGTCCGTTGTGGCGCGCCGGGCCGGCCGCGGGAGCCACAGGAAAGGCGGGGCGCGAGTGGCGCCCCGCCTTTGGTCTCTGGCCGGGGCGTGTGGCCCTATGCCCGGAGCTCCTGCCGGAACTCCCTGGCCTCGCGGCCGAGCCAGCGCCGGTCCTCTTTCAAAGTGTCGATGGTCTCGTCCGGCCTCAAGTCCGTTTCGCGGATCTTGTTGACGGAGCGCCACGCCATGAGCGCGCCGAGGAGGACGAACACCGCGCCGACGATCAGGGCGCCGGCCCAGTAGGCGCCGTCGAGCGCCATCCCGATCAGGAGGATCAGGCAGGCGGTGAGGGCGAGCCCGCCGACGAGGGCGATGCCTCCCCAGAGGGCCGCGCCGATGGCGCCGCGGGTGATCTGGCTGACGGACTCCTTGATCTCCAGCTTGGCCAGGTTGATCTCCTGGCGGACGAGATCGACGCTGTCCTGTCCGAGGTTCCGGATCAGGTCGCCGATCGGGGCCTGGGCGCGGGTCACGGGCCGCTCTTCGCGGTCCCACCGTCGCTGGACTGCCATCGCTGCACCTCCCGCTCGTGGACACGGGCGCTCCGGCCGCGACCGTCGCGGGTGTGTCTGGCCGCCGGCCGGGTCGCCCCGGCGTCCGCCCCACGCAACGCCGGCTGGCCGGGCCCCGGCCAGCCGGGGGCGCCTCCCTACCCCAGGGGGTGCAACGGGTATGCCACCTAACTGCGTGGCAGCAAAGATCTTCGGAGCTCTGTTTCACGTGAAACAGGCACGCCGCGGGCGGGTGACGGGGCGGCGAGCAGCCGGCCGCCGGCGGGGCGAGGCTGGAGGGGGAGGGCCGCCGGCCCGGGCGGGGCCTAGCCCGCTTTCGGCCACCCCCTCACACGCCGGCCGGGGAAACCGGACTCCACGGGCGCGAGCACCGGAGAGGGCGCGGCGGCCGACGCCCGGATCGCCAGTGGGGGTCGGTCGCGCCGCCACGGCGTGACGGGCCGTGGAACCCGGGAGCGCAGGTGCCGGGCGGACCGGGGTGCGCCGTCGTGCGCCGACCCGGACCCGCTCCCGGCTCTACCGGCTGCGCGCGACCGGCGAGGACACACGCTGGAGGACCGCCCGCACCCGACCCGGGTCCGGCTGCCCGTCGCCGTCGAAGTCCACGTTCCGGAGCTCGTTCTGGTAATCGAGGGTGAGGGTGGAGCCGGAGATCGAGTACGTCGCCGTGTCCACGGCGCCCGAGGGCAGCGTGATGTAGATCTTGGACCCCGCCGTCCGTGCCGTCCCCGCCGACACGAAGTCCAAGCCGTACAGCTCCGCTCTCAGCACGAACCCGCCGCCCGTCGAGACCTCGACTTCGATGGAGGCCGAGATCGGCGGATCGAGGAGGCTGATGGTCTGGCCGGGGCTCTCCGTCAGCGTCACGCTGAACTCGCACGCCGGCCGGCACTCGGGCGTCGCCACCCAGCGGCCGGCCAGCACGTCCGGCACCGGATCGGTGGGGGCGACGTCGTCGCTGTCGCACGCCGCGGCGAGCGGCACGAGCAGCACCGCCGCGATCGCGCGGAGGGTCGGGTTCCGCGGCCTCATGGTCCTTCTCCGGATCACGGGATGATGTGGTGTGGGGGTTCGCAATCTCTGACGCGCGCCCCGACACGGTCAAGCCGCCGAGCCGCGTCCATCGGTGCTTCGTCGGTCAGGCCGGGACGCGGTCGCCGCAGCCCTGCCCCGCTCTCCCGGGCGCCTGCCACGGCGGCGGCCGGCCTCCTCGCCCGGCCCTGGCGGGATCCCGCCCCCAGGGTCATTTGCGCGCGCGGACGAGTGCGTTATATTGCTGCACTCCCCAGTCGAGCGACGACCAGAGCTGGAGCGCATGTCCCGCATCATTGCCATAGCGAACCAGAAGGGCGGCGTCGGCAAGACCACGACCGCCATCAATCTGGGTGCCTGCCTGGCCGTCGCCGAGCGGCGCACGCTCGTCATCGACATGGACCCCCAGGGCAACGCGACCAGCGGGATCGGCGTCGACCGCGCCAACGTGGAGGCGTCGATGTACGACGTCATGGTCGAGGGGGGGCCGATCGACGACGTCCTCATCCGCGGCCTCCACTTCCCGTTCCTCGACGTCGCCCCCTCGAGCCGCGACCTGGTCGGCGCCGAGGTCGAGCTGGTCAACCGACCGGAGCGCGAGCTGGTGCTGCGGCGCGCGCTGGAGCCGGTGCGCGAGCGGTACGACTTCATCCTGGTGGACTGCCCGCCCTCTCTCGGGCTGCTGACGCTGAACACCCTCGCCGCGGCGGACGCCGTGCTGATCCCGATCCAGTGCGAGTTCTACGCCCTGGAGGGGCTGTCCCAGCTCCTGAACACGGTCCGCCTCGTCCAACGTAACATCAATCCGCGCTTGCAGATCGACGGTGTGCTGCTGACGATGTACGACCAGCGCCTCAACCTCTCGCGCCAGGTCGCGGACGAGGCGAAGGAGTACTTCGGCAACCGCGTCTACCGGACCGCCATCCCACGCAACGTACGGCTGGCCGAGGCGCCGAGTTTCGGCAAGCCGATCGTGCTGTACGACATCCAGTCCGTCGGTGCGCAGAGCTACCTCGCCCTTGCGCGGGAGGTCATGGCGCGGGCCGCGCGGCCGGCGGGGGGCGCGGGTGAGCCGGACGCAGGCGCGGGCTGGGAGCAGGGCGCGGCCGCGCCCCCGTCCGAGCCGGCGGTGGCGGAGAGCTGACCCGGAGCGTCTGACCGATGAACCGCCGAGACCGGTTGGGCCGTGGGCTCGGAGCGCTGCTGGGCGAATACCTGACCGCGGATGCGGGATCCGGTGGGGAGGCACGCCGGATTCCCATCGCCGACATCGCGCCGAACCCATTCCAACCCCGTCGTGAGTTCCGCGAGGAGGAGCTGGCCGAGCTCGCGGAGTCCATCAAGCAGAACGGGCTGCTGCAGCCGATCGTGGTCCGCCCGGCGCGGGGCGGCGCGAGCGGCCCCGCGTGGGAGTTGGTGGCGGGGGAGCGGCGGTGGCGCGCGTCCATGCGGCTCGGGATGCGGGAGATCCCGGCGGTGGTCCGGGAGGTCGACGACCGGACGCTGCTGGTGCTGGCGCTGGTGGAGAACCTCCAGCGGGCCGCGCTCTCGCCGCTCGAGGAGGCGGAAGGGTACCGCCAGTTGATGGACGAGTTCGGCCTCTCGCAGCAGGAGGTGGCCGAGGCGGTGGGGCGGGACCGCTCCACCGTCGCCAACTCTTTGCGGCTATTGCAGTTGCCTGCTGTGGTCCGGAGGCTGGTGGAGGAGGGGAAGCTGAGCGCAGGCCACGCCCGGGCGCTGCTCGGCGCCGGCAGCGAGCGCCAGATGATCGAGCTCGCCGAGCGCGCCGTCCGGGAGGGGTGGAGTGTGCGGAAGGTGGAGGCGCAGGTGCAGCGGGCCCGGGCGGTCCGGACGCCGAAGATGCAGGAGCGGCGTCGCGATCCCACGGAGCGCCGCCTGGAGGAGGAGCTCCAGCGCGCGCTGGGCACCGCGGTGCGCATCCACCGGAGGCGCGGCAACAGGGGCTACATCGAGATCCCGTTCTACGGGGCCGAGGATTTCGAGCGGATCTACGAGCTGCTGGTGGGCAGCCCTGCCGCGGAGGCGGTGTCGTGAACGTCTTGCCCTTCCCGGGCCGGCGGGCCGTCGGGACGCGTCCGTCTCGAGCGGGCGGGGGCACACCGGCGAACACCGTGGTTTCGCGTCGCGCCGGAGGAGTGCGCGGATAGGTCGAGGCGCCCGTCCCGGCCGGAGGGAGTCGAGTCACGGTGGTCGAGGGGATCGTCTCGCATGAGCGCCACGAGCGCCCTGCGGCGCAGCGCGCCCGTTCAGACCGGGCGAGACCCTGCGGTGCCTGGGCGGGCCTCTCCTGGGAGTGAGGGCTGGCATGGCGGATGAGCGCCGGTTAACGTTGATCGTCGTTCCGCACGGCGATCTGGAGACGCGGACCTACGAGATCTCGTATCGCCGTCTACGGCTGCTGCTCGGCGCGGCGGGCGGGTTGCTCGTGCTGTTCATCATCATGGCCGCATCCTGGTGGTACATCGCCGCACAGGCCGCCCGGGTCCCGGCGCTCGAGCGCGAGGTCGCCCGGCTCGAGGAGGAACGCCGGCAGGTGGCGGAGCTGGCGCGTGCGCTCGCGGAGGCGGAGGCGCAATACGAGCGGGTGCGGAACCTGCTCGGCGCCACGGGCGACGCGAAGCAGCCCGAGCCGGTGCTCCCGCCGTTGCGGCAGGNGTCGTCGCTGCAGGACGCGGGTCCGCAGCAGCCATCGCAGCCGGACGCGTGGCCGTTGAGTGAGGCCGGGTACATCACGCGCCGCATGGCCGCGGGCGAATCCAACCACCCGGGGATCGACATCGCGGTGCCGAAAGATTCCTACATCCGCGCCGCGGGCCCGGGCGTCGTCTCGGCCGCGGGCACCGACGAAGTGTACGGCCAGTTCGTGCTGATCGACCATGGCGGCGGCATCGAGTCGATGTACGGGCACGCGTCTCGCCTGTTCGTGGCGCCCGGTGACCGCGTCGAGCGGCACGAGGTCATTGCGCTCAGTGGCTCCACCGGCCGCTCCACGGCCCCGCACCTCCACTTCGAGGTACGCCGGAACGGCGAGGCCATCGACCCCCTCGTCATGATAAGGCAGCCGTGATGTTGGGTCGATTCGGAAGATCGAAGGACCTCCAAACGAGTGGCGAGGCGATGTCGAAGGACAATCAGATCCCGCAGCCCCCGCGTGACGGCGTCATCTCGATCATCGGGCCGGGGATGCGCGTCATCGGCGACTGTGAGACCGAGGGAACGCTCCGGATCGAGGGGACCGTCGAGGGCACGGTCCGCGCCGGAAAGGCGGTGGTGATCGGCAAGGACGGCGTGGTGCAGGGCGATGTGATGACGCAGGACGCCGTGATCGGCGGCCGGGTCAGCGGCTCCATCATCGCCGAGAGCCGCCTCGAGCTCCAGGCGACCTGCGTCATCGAGGGCGAGATCCGCGCGCGCCGGATCAAGCTCGACGAGGGTGGGCGCGTCAACGGCAACGTCGTCACCGGCGAGGTCACCGTCCCGAAGGCGCAGGCGAAGCCCCAGGCGGCGCCTGCCGCGGCCGAGGCCTCCAAGCCCGGCGCAGGGCAGCCCGAGCAGGGCAAGCCCGCGATCGCGCGGTAAGGCGCCGGCGTCTGCACCCGCCCGGCCTGGAGACGGGCCGTGTGCGCGGGCGGACCATCCGGGCCAGGGCCCCGCGGCACCCCGGCGGACGGACGGGGCGGGCCGGGCGCATCCCTGAGCCGAGCGCCTCGCCGCACCCGGGCCTGAGCGGTGGCGGGTCCGCCCCGTGTGCTGGCGGCGGGCCGGCCCCTCCTCGAGGCCCCCGGGAGCGCCGGGTCGGCCCGGCGAACAGATGAGCACGCGATCCCCCGCCCCGCCTGCCGTGGGGCGACGGGTCGCCCGGCTGCCGTTGAAGGCGGCGCACTCCTGCATGGCCAGGGGTGCGCCGCGCGTTCTTTTCCACAAACTGTGGATAATTCGTAAGTTGTTTCTCCGCAACCAGTTACTGGATTGGTTCCGGCGTCGTCCGGGCGTTCGGTGGAAAAACTACGGTTGTTTATCCACAGGCTGCGGCGGCGGCGGATGGGCTAGGCGGCTACGGCAAAAGGATTTGCGCGGATGAGACTCCAGGAGTTGGTCAGCTATCTCGACGAATATCTCAGGGTGCGGGAGGTGCCGGATTCCCGGGTGGCGCTGAACGGGTTGCAGGTCGAGAACGGCGGACAGGTGACGCGGGTGGCGGCGGCGGTGGACGCGAGCGAGGCGGCGATCCGGGAGGCGGTGGCCCGGGGCTGCGACCTGCTGCTGGTCCATCACGGGCTGTTCTGGGATGGTCACCGGCCGTTGACGGGGCGGCGGTACCGGAAGGTGAAGCGGCTGCTGGACGCGGGCGTGGCGGTGTACTCGGCGCACATCCCGCTGGACGTGCATCCCGAGGTCGGCAACAACGTGGTGCTCGCGCAGGCGCTGGGCATCCGGGTCCAGGGCCGGTTCGGCGACTACGAGGGCGTGGAGCTGGGGGTGTGGGGGGAGCTGGAGCTGAAGCGGGAGGCGCTGGCGGCGCGGCTGGACGAGCTGCTCGGCGGTCCGGTGAAGCTGATGCCGGGCGGCCCGGAGGTGGTGCGGCGGGTCGGGGTGATCACGGGTCAGGGCGGGAGCATGATCGGCGCGGCGATCGCGGCGGGTCTGGACGCCTATGTGACCGGCGAGGGAGCGCACCACACGTATTTCGATGCGATGGAGGGCGGGATCAACGTCTACTACGGCGGCCACTACGCCACGGAGGTATGGGGTGTGCGTGCGCTGGCCGCGCACCTGGAGGAACGTTTCGGTCTGCCGTGGGAGTTCATTGATCTGCCGACGGGGTTGTGAGCTCGGGGGACGCGGCGTTCCGTTCTCCCGGCGGGCACCGGCCACGCGGGTGCCGGGGGGCGGCCCGTTCCCTCGACCCGTGGATCCTGTACTGCAACGTTGAGCTGCGCGGTGCTTTCCGTGCGCCCGGAGGAGCGCGTGTGAGCGGCATCTGGCAGCAAACCGAAGACGCCGGCCATTCCGGCGCCCTGGCGCTGGTGGCGAGCGTGTGCGCGGCGCTCGCCGAGCAGCGGCCGGTCAACGCCATCGAGGCTCTCCTGGCGCAGGGAGCGCGGCGCCTGCTGGATGCGGCCGTCTTCGCGGTCATCGACCTGGAGCGGGGCGGGCGCGAGTTGCGCGTTGCGCAGGTCGCGGCGGTGGCCGAGGCCGCGGNCGCGGCGCGCGGGCGCCGGTTCCCTCGCGCGGGCACACTCGTTCACCGCGCGCTGGCCGAGGAGGCGCCGGTCCGGCTCGCGGCGCCCGTGCCGTTCGCGCCGGATGGGCTCCTGCTGGCGCTGACGGCCGGCGACGAGCTGCGGAACGCGGTGGCGGTGCCGGTGCGGCGTGCGGGCGTGGGTGTGGGTGCGCTGGTGGCGGTGAACCTGCGGGCCGGGGTGGATGAACGCGCCCTGGAGCTGCTGCGGCTACTGGCCGATCTGCAAGCGATCGTCTCAAACCAGGGCCGGTCGGCGGCGGAGCCGGAGGGCGAGGGCCGGATCAGTGCGGAGGAGAAGCAGCAGAGTCTCTCGCGCACCCGCTGGCTCGCGGCGCTGGGGGAGGTGGCGGCGGGCGTCGCGCACGACATCAACAACGCGTTGAACCCGATCGTGGCGTTCGCGGAGCTGATCCGTGCCAGGCCGGACGACCCGGAGAACGTCCGTGTCTTCGCGGAGCGGATCCTCATGGCGGCGCGGGATGGCGCCGAGACCGTGCGACGCATCCAGAGCTTCACGCAGCGGCGGCCGGACACGTCGCGGCGGACGACGGTGTCGCTGACGAGCCTGGTCCGGGAGGCGGTGGAGCTGGTGCGGCCGGTGCTCGACCTGCGCAGCGCGGGCGGCCCGGTCCGGATCGAGGAGTCGGTCGGGGAGGACCTGCTGGTGCATGCCAACGCCATCGAGCTCCGCGAGGCGTTGCTGAACCTGATGCTGAACGCGGTGGACGCGATGCCGGACGGTGGCATGCTGCGCCTCGTCGGGCGGCGGGAAGAGGACCACGTCGTGCTGGCCGTGCAGGACACGGGCGTGGGCATGACCCGTGAGGTGCTGAAGCGTGCGCCGGAGCCGTTCTTCACGACGAAGGGCCCGCGGGGCACCGGCCTCGGCCTGTCGCAGGTCGCGGGGATCGTGCGGCGGCACGGCGGGAGCATGGAGCTCGAGAGCTGGCCCGGCGTCGGGACCACCGTCCTCCTGCGCCTGCCCCTCGCCCCGCCCGTGGCAGAGCGCGCGAACCCGCCCCCCGGCATCCTCCTGGTGGACGACAACCCGTTGAGTCTCGAGGCGATGGCGGCGACGCTGCGCTCGGGCGGGTTCCACGTCGTGACGGCCAGCAGTGGCGAGGCGGCGGTCGCGGCGTTCGAGCCGGGGCGCTACCGCGCGGTGCTGACCGACCTCGCGCTGCCGGGCCTCGATGGCTGGGAACTGGTGGAGCGGCTGCGTGCGATGGACCCTGCGGTGCGGGTGGGCGTGATCACCGGCACGTCGCTGGAGCGGGTGGGCGACGAGGTCAAGCGCCACCGCGTGGACCTGTTCTTCACGAAGCCCGTGGATCCCGAGCGTCTGCTCGCCGCGCTCTGAGAGAGCGTGGCCGCCAGAGCCGTTCAGCGCCCGAGGAAGTCGCGCGCTTCCTGCTGATAGAGCGGCAGGATCATCGTGTGGTCGGCGTACTCCGGCAGCGCGCGCTGTCGCTGCGCGTCGTACACCTCGAGCAGGCGGCCGTAGTAGCGGCGCGCCGCGGCGGTGTCGCCGGCGTCCCGCGCGGCCCGGGCCGCCGCAGCGAGGCCGAGCAGGTGGTCCGGGTCCGCCTCCAGGATGCGCTCGGCCGTGGCGCGGGCAGAGGCCGGGTCGCCGGCCGCGTTCTCCAGCACGCTCAGGTGGTAGAGGCCGTCGGCGTCGAGGGGTTCGGCGTCGCGGTACGCGGCCAGCGCCATCGGCAGGAATAAGCTGACCTCGGCGCTGTCACCCGCCGCGCTCGCCTGCATGATCCGGTTGAACAGGCGGTCCGCCTGCTCGCGGGGCGTGCCGGTCAGCGGCGGGGCGGCCGTCGTGGCGGAGCCGGCGGGAGCAGAAGCCGCCGGCGCCCCGGTCGCGGCGGATGCGGGCTGTCCGGTGCGCAGCACGGCCGTGAGGACCACGGCAATGAGCGCGACCAGTGCGGCGCCGGCGATGTACCACGGCAGGTTCGACGCGGCGGCCCGGACTGGCCGGCCGCACGCCACGCAGTATTGGGCGCCGGGCACGAGCGGCGCCTGGCACCCGGGGCACGGGGCACCCTCCAGCGGCGCGCCGCACGCGGCGCAGTAGGCGCCCTGCCCCTCCGACTGACAGACGGGACACCTCATGCCAGGTCAAGCTACCGGCGCGCGTGCCGGCCGTCTACCCCGGCCCGCCGGCGGATCCGCCCCCCGGCCCGCAGCGCCAGCAGGTAGGCCTCGAGCTCGTGCGCGTCTCGGTCGGTCAACCCCTGGCGGAGCCGTGCCTCGATCCGGCGGCGCCGCTCCGCCGGGAGCCGGAGCTCGGCGAGCAGCGCGCGGAGGCGCTGGGCTGGCGGCGCCGTGGGGGCGGCCCCCACCGGCGGCGCATGCGGACCGCGTTCGCCGTCGGCCCCGCGGAGACGCAGTACCTTCACCATCTCTTCTCGGCAGGGACGCAGCGGCCCGGCCAACCCCAGGTTGGCGAGGGCGCGCCCGACCGCCGCCGCCTCGCAGTTCGCGAAGACCTGGCGGGCCGCCGCGGCGTCGTCGGCGGGCGGCCGGTCGTAGGCCCAGCCGGTGGTCGGCGCGGGGTCGGTCCGGTCCCGGTAGAGGCGGGCGCGGAAGAGGACGAAGCCCGGTTCGAGCCGGAGCAGGTCGGTCTGGATCGCGCCGTCGGGGAACCGCTGGTAGAACGCGTCGATCCGCTGCTCGGCGGTCGCGTAGCGACGGAGGTCGATGGAGCGGCCCATGGAGAATCCCGTAAGTCGTTGGCGTAGTGTCATTTGTACCCTATCCCGGAAGCCCTCGTTCCGGCGTCGGGGGGCGGGGCGCGCCCGGCTCCGGGCGCGGGGCGCGGTCGGCGGGTTCGGCGGTCCGGGGACAGGGTCGCGCTGGACCCGGTGGGAGGCCGGTTCTATCTTTGGCCAGCGGCCGCGCGTGCCGCCGTGGAACGCATGCGCGTATTCCTGACTGGGGGGACGGGCCTCGTCGGCTCGTACGTGGCGAGCCGGCTGCGGGAGCGAGGGCACGAGGTGGTGGCGCTGGTGCGCCGGGGCAGCGATGCGCGGCTGCTGGAGCCCTCCGGCGCGGCGCGGGTGGAAGGGGATGTGTGCGGCCCGGTGGAGCGGCTGGCCGCGGCGATGAGGGGCTGCGATGCGGTGGTCCACGCAGCGGCGCTGGTGTTCACCCGTGGCGGCCCCGCGGCGTTCCGGCGGGTGAACGTGGAGGGGACGGAGCGGGTGTTGCGCGCTGCGGGCGCCGCGGGTGTGAGCCGCGTGCTGCACGTCTCGAGCATCGCGGTGTACGGCCGCCAGGGTGGCGGCGCGGTGCTGGGCGAGGACGCATGGCGGGAGGGGCGGATCGCGCCGGGCGCGCACTACGCGTGGTCGAAGCGGGAAGCGGAGGAGGTGGCGTGGCGGCTGCACGACGCCGGGGCGGTGCAGCTCACCGTCGTGCGGCCGGGGGTGGTGTACGGGGTCGGAGACCGGTGGTTCACGCCGCGGCTGGCGCGGGCGCTCTCCCTCCTCCCGGTCGTGCCGTTGCCGGCCGGCGGCCAGCACACGGTGCCGCTGGTCTACGCAGGCAACCTGGCGGACGGGATCGTCGCGGCGCTGGAACGTGACTCGGCCATCGGTCGCGCGTACAACCTGAGCGCCGACGCGCCGGTCCGGGTGCGAGAGGTGGTGGAGGTGTTCGCGCGGGAGTTGGGGCGACGCCCGCGCATCGTGTCGGTCCCGTCATCTCTCCTCCTTTTCGCCGCAGCGGCGGGCGACGCACTGGCCCGCCTCCTCCCCGGTCAGGACGAGCCGGGCCTGCGCCGAGCGGTGGGCAGGTTGCTGGGCGATGATCCGTTCGACACGACGCGGGCGCGTCGCGAGCTCGGCTGGTCCGCCCGCGTGGCGCCCGCGGATGCGCTGGCGCACACGGCCCGCTGGTACCGCGCGTGGCGTGAGATGCACAGGGAGTCATCATGAGAGAGAAGAAGAGGACACCGGCGGTGCGGCCGGTGGGGACCACGAGGCGGGGTCGCAAGACCGAGGACGAACGGCTGCTGACGCGGGAGACCAGGCGCGCGGTCACGCCGGAGACCATCTACAAGGATGCCTGGCGTGTCTTCCGCATCATGGGCGAGTTCGTCGAGGGCTTCGACACGCTCATGGACCTGGGCCCCGCCGTCAGCATCTTCGGCAGCGCGCGGGTCACGCCGGACGACCCGATGTACGCGGCGGCGGAAGAGACGGCGCGGCGGCTGGCGGAAGCCGGCTTCGCCGTGGTGACCGGCGGTGGGCCGGGGATCATGGAGGCCGCCAACAAGGGCGCGGTCCAGGGTGGCGGCCCCAGCGTCGGCTGCAACATCGAGTTGCCGTTCGAACAGGGGGTCAACGACTACGTCGACATCGCCATCAACTTCCGCTACTTCTTCGTGCGGAAGACGATGTTCGTGAAGTACGCCGAAGCGTTCATCATCTTCCCGGGCGGCTTCGGCACCCTGGACGAGCTGTTCGAGGCGCTGACGCTGATCCAGACGGGCAAGGTACGCAACTTCCCGGTCATCCTGTTCGGCAGCGAGTACTGGCAGGGGCTGCTGGACTGGCTGCGGAACAAGATGGTCGCGGAAGGCAAGATCGCGCCCGAAGACATGGAGCTCATGCACGTCACGGATTCGCCGGAAGAAGCGGTGAACATCGTGCTCGAGTACTACCGGACGCAGCTCGAGAACGCGGCGAGCGAGAGCGCCGGCAACGGGCGGGGCGGTTTCAAGGGGCCGGTGCGCCCGGTTGCCAACCGGCTGCGCAAGACGGGCCTGTGACGGGGAGCACAATGGCGAGAAAGAGCCAGTTCCTGAGCGGGCGCCGCATCGATCCGCGGCGCATCACGGGCGGGATGACCGTTCCCGAGCTGATCGACGGGACGTTCCTCGCCTACAACGCGGGGCGGCTGCGGGAGGCCTGCCGGCTGTTCACGGAGAAGATGCTGGAGGACGACGTCACGGTCGGCGTCTCGATCACCGGCGCGCTCACGCCGGCGGGCCTCGGGATCAGCGCGCTCATCCCGCTGGTGGAGGCAGGGTTCATCGACTGGGTGGTGTCGACGGGCGCGAACCTGTACCACGACGCGCACTTCGGTCTCGGCCTCGAGCTGCACCAGGGGAACCCGCACGTCTCGGACCTGCTGCTGCGCGAGGAAGAGGTCGTCCGCATCTACGACATCTTCTTCGACTACTCCGTGCTGCTGGACACGGACGCCTTCTTCCGTGAGATGATCCGCGCGCCGGAGTTCAACCGCACGATGTCGACCGCGGAGTTCCATCACCTCTGCGGCAAGTACATCGCGGAGCGGGAGCGCGCGCTGGGGCAGCCGCGCAAGTCCTTCCTGGCAGCGTGCTGGGAGTACGACGTGCCGGTCTACACGTCTTCGCCCGGCGACTCGTCCATCGGGATGAACGTCGCGGCGATGGCGCTCCAGGGCAGCAAGCTGATGTTCGACGTCAGCGCGGACGTGAACGAGACGGCGTCCATCGTGCTGGACGCGAAGCGTCGCGGCGGTCGCTCCGCGGTGTTGATCCTGGGCGGAGGCAGCCCGAAGAACTTCATGCTCCAGACCGAGCCGCAGATCCAGGAGGTGCTGGGGATCGAGGAGAAGGGGCACGACTACTTCCTCCAGATCACGGATGCGCGGCCGGACACGGGCGGGCTCTCGGGCGCCACACCCGCGGAAGCGGTGAGCTGGGGCAAGGTCGATCCGGACCGGCTGCCGGACGCGGTGGTGTGCTACACGGACTCGACGATTGCGCTGCCGCTGCTCGCCGCGTACGCGCTGGCGAAGCACCCGCCGCGCGAGCCGAAGCGGCTGTTCAAGCGGCGCGCGGAGATGCTCGAGCGGCTGAAGGCCGAGTACGCGAAATCGGTGCGGAACGAGGCGGTCCGGGAGCGGGCGCGTCACGGCGAGGACCACGAGGTGACACTGGAGCGGCACCGCTGACCTCCCCGTGCCCCGCGGCGCGCCGTCACGCGCAGGCCGCGCGGGCGCGCGGGGCTCACACCGAGACGCGGAGTTCCGTCTCGCGTGGAGGCGCCGCGAATGCAGAGAATCGCGGGGCCAGCCCGCCGCGTGAACCCTCGATCCCCAGCGGGGGGCGCCCCGGCGGATAGAGCATGCGCGTCGCGATCACCGGCTCGAGCGGGCTGATCGGGTCCGCGCTGGTCGAGCGGCTCCGTGCCAACGGGCACGAGGTGACGCGGCTGGTACGGAGCCGGGACCGGGCGGGCGGACCGGGCGCCGCGTACTGGGACCCGGCGCGAGGGGAGGTCGACGCCGCGGGGCTCGAGGGGCACGACGTCGTCATCCATCTCGCGGGCGAGAGCCTCGTCGGGTTGTGGACGGCGCGGAAGAAGGCCCGGATCCGGGACAGCCGGGTCCGGGGCACGCGGCTGCTCGCGGAGGCGCTCGCCGCGCTCTCGCGGCCGCCGGCCGTCCTGCTGTCCGCGTCGGCGATCGGGTTCTACGGCGCGCGGCCGCCGGACGTGGGCCTGGACGAGGACGCGCCGCCGGGGACCGGGTTCCTGGCGGACACGGCCCGGGCGTGGGAGGCGGCGGCCGACCCGGCGCGGGCGGCGGGGATCCGGGTGGTGCATCCGCGGTTCGGGCTGGTCCTGAGCCCCCGCGGCGGCGCGCTGGCCGCGATGCTCCCTCTGTTCCGGCTCGGCCTCGGCGGCAGGCTCGGCAGCGGCGCGCAGGTCTGGAGCTGGATCACGCTGGACGACGTCGTCGAGGCGGCGCTCCACGCGCTCCGGACCGAATCCCTGGCGGGGCCCGTGAACTTCGTGGCGCCGGAGCCCGTGTCCAACGCGGAATTCACGCGGGTGCTGGGCCGCGTGCTGCGGCGGCCGGCGCTGCTCGTGGTCCCGGCGTTCGCCGCGCGCCTGGCGGCGGGCGAGATGGCGGAGGAGATGCTGTTGTCCGGAGCGCGCGTCGTGCCCCGCCGGCTCCTCGAGACCGGATACCGCTTCCGCTTTCCTGCCCTGGAGCCGGCGCTGCGGCACCTGCTGGGCTGAGCCGGGCGGGCAGGTCCCGGCGCCAGAGCGGGGCCCCCCGCCCCCCTGATTCTCCACCCTCACCGGGCGGCCCGTCCGGGCGGCGCCCCTGTCCGGCTTCCCGGATACCGCCGTCCGCCTTCTCCAGGTTTCCAGAGGTCGAGCGCGATCCGGCCGGAGCCGCCCGTGCCCCGGCCCTGGACGCTGGACAGCGTGCGTCGTTGCTGGGGGTTGGCGGGGATGGTATGTTGAGGGGCTGGCTTCCAGAACGCGATGAGCGGAGCGGCCTCGCGGACGGCCGGGCATAGCCGCGCGCCGTGGCGCGGGGGACAGGAGTCGACATGAGAGAGCGAGCGCAGGCGGCGTCGGGCTACGCGCCGCAGGGCAAGGATACAGGGATCGTCAAGTCCAAGGGCACGGCGCGGCTGCCCGTGCTGGAGGGGCAGCGGCCGATCGCGCTGGGCGAGCGCAAGCCGGGCTGGTTGAAGGTACGGTCGCCCGGCGGGCCGAACTACCTGCGCCTGAAACGGCTGATGCGGGGTCAGCGGCTGCACTCGGTGTGCGAGGAGGCGGGCTGCCCCAACATCGGCGAGTGTTGGGAGGCGGGGACCGCGACGTTCCTGATCCTCGGGGATGTCTGCACGCGGGCGTGCAAGTACTGCGCGATCGCCCATGGCATGCCCACCGAGCTGGACTGGGACGAGCCCCGGCGCGTCGCGGAGGCCGTCGCGACGCTGGAGCTGGAGCACGTCGTCATCACGAGCGTCAACCGTGATGACCTGCCGGACGGCGGCGCGGCGATCTTCGCGGAGACGATCCGCCTGTGCCGGGAGGCGCGGCCCGGGTGCACCGTCGAGGTGCTGATCCCGGACTTCAAGGGGGATGAGGCCGCGTTGCGGACGGTGGTCGAAGCGCGGCCGGACATCCTGAACCACAACCTGGAGACGGTGGAGCGGCTGCATCCGTGGGCGCGGCCGGGGGGGCGGTACTGGCGGAGCATCTCGCTGCTCGGCGCCGCGAAGCGGATGGACCCGGGGATGCTGACCAAGTCCGGGGTGATCCTGGGGCTGGGCGAGACGGCGGAGGAGATCCGCAAGGCGATGGTGGATCTGCGGGAGGCGGGGGTGGACATCCTCACGCTCGGTCAGTACCTCCGGCCCTCGCCGTACCACGCGCCGGTGGTGCGGTGGGTCACGCCCGAGGAGTTCGCGGAGTGGAAGCGGGTGGGTGAGGAGGAGCTGGGGTTCCGGCACGTGGAGTCCGGCCCGCTGGTCCGCTCGAGCTACCACGCCGAGAAGCAGGCGCGGACGGTGACGGCGGGCGGCGTCGGCCGGATCCAGGAGATCCTGGAGGCGGATGTGCCGGCACCGGCGGAGGTGGTGGGGGTACGCGGCGGTGGTGCGGGGAACGGCCCCGCACGGCCGCCCGTGCTGGTTCAGATCGAGCCGCGGCGCGCGGTGGGGAGCTGAGGTGTCCAGGGGCAGCGGGACCACGGGGCCGCGGCGGCCGCGCCGGGTATCGGGCGGCGCAGGACAGACGGCGAAACAGATGGAGAGCGGAATGGCGGAGACGAAGGCGGCGGCGCGCAAGGCCGCGGTCGAGGAGCCGGCCCGCGACAAGCGTGCGCTGGGCGGCCTGGACCGCGAGACCTTGCACGGTCTGCTCTATCAGATGTTGCTGGGCCGCCGTTTTGAAGAGAAGTGCGCGGAGGCCTACGCACTCGGCAAGATCGGGGGCTTCTGCCACCTGTACATCGGCCAGGAAGCCGTGGCGGTCGGCGCGATCAGTGTCCTCAGGCCGGATGACTACGTGATCTCGGCGTACCGGGAGCACGTGCACGCGCTGGCCAAGGGCATGACGGCGCGCGAGGTCATGGCGGAGCTGTACGGCCGCATCGACGGCTGTGCCAAGGGCAAGGGCGGCTCGATGCACCTGTACAGCGCCGAGAAGAACTTCCTGGGCGGCTGGGGCATCGTCGGCGGCCAGATCCCGCTGGCGGTGGGCGTCGGCTGGGCGATCAAGTACAAGGGCGAGGACCGGGTCTGCCTCTGCTTCATGGGCGAGGCCGCGGTGAACCAGGGCGCGTTCCACGAGTCGCTGAACATGGCGGCGCTGTGGAAGCTGCCGGTGATCTTCATCGTGGAGAACAACCGGTTCGGGATGGGGACGGCGTGGGAGCGGGCGTCGTCGCTGTACGACATCTCGCAGAAGGCGTCCGCGTACGACATGCCGTCGGCGGTCGCGGATGGGATGGACGTGCTCGCGGTGCGCGAGGCGGTCGCGGAAGCGGTGGCGCGTGCGCGGGAGGAGTCGATCCCGACGCTGATCGAGGCGCGTTGCTACCGGTTCATGGGCCACTCCATGTCGGACCCGGTGCACGGGGTCTACCGCACGAAGGAAGAGGTCGAGGAGGCGAAGAAGAAGGATCCGATCCGGATCTTCATCGACCTGCTCCGTGAGCACGGGATGCTGACGGAGGACGAGCTGAACGAGATGGATGCGAAGGTTCAGGCCGAGGTGGAGGACGCCGCGGAGTTCGCGGACAAGTCACCCGAGCCTCCGGCGGAGGAGCTGTACAAGGACGTCTATGCGCAGATCCCGGAGCACGGCCGGCTGTTCTTCGACCGCATGGACCGGATGGAGGGCTGAGCCATGGCGGTGATGACCTATCGTGAGGCCCTCAACCAGGCCATGGTCGAGGAGATGGAGCGCGACCCCGACGTCTTCCTCATGGGTGAGGAGGTCGGAGTCTACAACGGCGCGTACAAGGTCTCGAAGGGGATGCTGGACCGGTTCGGCGAGATGCGCGTGGTGGACACGCCCATCACCGAGCTGGGCTTCGCGGGGCTGGGCATCGGCGCTGCGATGGTCGGTCTCCGGCCGATCATCGAGTTCATGACGTTCAACTTCTCGATCCTGGCGATGGACCAGGTGTTCAACAGCGCCGCGAAGATGCTGTACATGTCGGGCGGCCAGTTCAAGTGCCCGATCGTGTTCCGTGGCCCGACGGGCGCGGCGCTCCAGCTCTCGGCGCAGCATTCCCAGGCGATGGAGTCGCCGTACGCGCACTTCCCGGGCATCAAGCTGTGCACCCCGGCGACGCCCGCGGATGCGAAGGGGCTGCTGAAGGCGGCGATCCGCGACGATGACCCCGTCGTGGTGATGGAGGGCGAGCTCCTGTACGCGCTGAAGGGCGAGGTGCCGGAGGACCCCGACTTCATCGTGCCGTTGGGCGTGGCGGATGTGAAGCGGGAGGGGCGGGACGTGAGCATCATCACGCACGGGAAGATGCTGCACGTCGCGCTCCAGGCGGCGTCCATGCTCGAGAAGGAGGGCGTGGAGGCGGAGGTGCTGGACCTTCGCTCGCTCCGCCCGCTGGACGTGGATGCGATCCTCGCCACGGTGAAGAAGACGAACCGCGCCGTGTACGTGGAGGAGGGCTGGCCCTACGTCGGCATCGGCGCGCAGATCGCCGCGCTGATCCAGGAGGAGGCGTTCGACTACCTGGACGCGCCGGTCCTGCGTGTGACGCAGGCGGACGTGCCGATGCCCTACAACAAGTCGTTGGAGAAGCTGGCAAAGCCGTCGGCGGAGCGTGTGGCGGAAGCGTGCCGGCGGGTCCTCTACCGGTAGCCGCGCGCAGAGCCTCGAGGGGTCGATCATGGCAACCAAGGTCCACATGGAGGCCCTCTCGCCCACGATGGAAGAAGGGCAGATCGTGCGGTGGTTGAAGGCCGAGGGCGATGAGGTGAAGGAAGGCGACATCCTGGCCGAGATCGAGACGGACAAGGCCACGATGGAGCTGGTGGCGCGCGGCAGCGGCGTGCTGCGCAAGCAGTTCCTGAAGGAAGGCGCCACGGCGCCGGTCGGCGCGGTGATCGGCGTCATTGCGGCGCCGGACGAGGATATCTCGGCGATCCTCCAGGAGGCGCCGGCGGGGGCAGCGGAGCCGACGCACGCCGCGCCGTCCCCCGCGCCGCAGGCGGGCCCGCCGGAGGAGACGCGGGGTGCGCGGCAGGTCGGCGAGGCGGCAGCCGGTCTGGCCGGAGCGGACAAGACGGAGCGCGCGCAGGCGGCGACGGGCGTGCAGGCGGCCGTGGAGTCGCCGGACCGTCGGCCCACGCCCGCGCCGCCGGGAACGGACCAGCAGCGGATCGCCGGCGGCCGGGTCGAGCCGGCGGCGGTCCCGC
>Ga0065724_100091_pt1:2500-92396 | contig 92396 bp, 87 predicted proteins | sample TheenrcSG05JP960_FD_59111 | JGI IMG/M metagenome (GOLD analysis project Ga0065724, IMG submission 59111) | Thermophilic enriched microbial communities from mini bioreactor at UC Davis - Sample SG0.5JP960 | ecosystem: Engineered > Solid waste > Grass > Composting > Bioreactor | place... | reverse complement strand
GGTCGTAGACCCAGATGGAGTCCCAGCCTGGGATGGAGTCGGCTGTTTTGGCTACGTTGGTCATGGCTTCGTATTGCTCTATGGGATCCTGGATCTCCACCAGGTCCATCCTCCACCCCTGCGGCACAAATACCCCAAATTTTACTCCTCCGTTTTCAGGCATTCTGTCTAGATCCTCCTTTCGTTTCTCAATCTAGATAGCAATTATTGAACCAGTACATATATCATTTTTCGGGTGGCAGCTTTTTTTTACTCCTATTACGCCATAATAGTATGGAACCTATGTATTCATCCACATATTCTCGAGTCAATAACACTGCTAAGATCTCCGCGGAGGCTACGAGTTGTGCGATTACTGTTGCGTAGAACAATGTTTTACTATATTCCGGAAAAAGAAAGGTGTGTATCAGGAATATATAGCCTATGACTACAGCCGCCCTTGTCGAGTAAAGGTGTAAGTTACCTATTCTCCTGAATCTTATCCATCCTACTGAAATTACAATGAGATAAACAACTATCACTAATATATAAAGCAAAGTGTTATCCCTAAATACCTGGGGTTTGAGAATTAGAAGCCATATAACCGTTGAGGTAAGTAGTAAATTATCAGATAAAGAGTCTATTCTTGCGCCCTCTTTTGTAACCTGGTTCAGACGTCTGGCTAACTGTCCATCGAGAGCATCCGTCAGGCCAGCTAATATAAGACCCAACGCAACGAGTTTTGAGTATCCTAATAGAGCTATTATCCACAGGATAGGTACCAGCAGTAGTCGGAAAAGAGCTAATAAGTTGGGAACGGTGGCATAATATTTTTCTATATGTCTCATAAAACTAGATTTACTAGATGTCTTCGAGCCCATTATACTTTTTGGCCTTTAGTAATTGGTTAGTACTTTTTTATTTATTGGTCATTTTATTCCCAGGAGATTAGCTAATTTCTCCGAAAGCCTGCTGAGTATTATGCCAGTGCCTGCTCCTATAAGGACATCACTTGGGTAGTGAAACCCTAGGTATATTCTTGAAAAGCCTACCAATGCAGCAAATCCATAGAAAAGTTTTCTGAACTTTTTGTGCTTCCTTGCAAATAAATCTGCCCCTACAAAGGCTAAGGTTGAGTGACCACTGGGAAATGACCAGCTGTTGGGTTTACGACCTACCACCATAGCTCTAATAAGTTTTATATAGGGCCTACGCCTCCTGAACCTTTTCTTGATTATCTGCTCTACTAGGAAGTCTGTGGAAGCTATAGTTGCTAATACTCGCATAGAGAATTTATAGTCTTTTGTTCTCCTGAATGTGATTACATCTGCTACGACCCAACATAAACCGTGCTGACAGAAGGTTGAAATCATAGACATGATTTTTCTGGACATATAGGTATGTGGTAGGTGATTAATGGCTATGAAGAGGATTGTGTCAAATGTTTGCCAAGGCTTAAGTTTCTTGGAAAGAGACTTAATTATGCCTATGGTTTCCTGTGTCGAGACAGGGTACTTATAGATCTCTTTCGAAGAATAAGCATAATCTCTGTTTTCGTACAATAGTGGTCTCTCTCCTAGAAGGATCATGTTAAGAGGTTTGAAATAATCCAACCAATCTCAATGTTATAATGATTGGCAAGAGAAATGCTAACTATCTCAAGGTCAATTGTAAACGGAGGTTGTATTTTGGCTACTCAAGTTCATCCAATAGAAGTGACGGACGAGAATTTTGAGGAGAAGATCCTGAAGTCTGAGATCCCAGCCATTGTTGACTTCTGGGCTCCTTGGTGTGGTCCATGCCGCATGATGGCTCCTATTTTTGAAGAGTTGGCTGGCCAGTATGCAGGCAGAGTGCTCTTCGCAAAGCTTAATGTGGATGACAATATGCAGACGCCGAGCGCTTTTGGTACCTACAGCATCCCTACCCTCATTATCTTCAAGGAAGGGCAGGAAGTACAACGGCTGGTTGGATTTACGACTAAAGATAAGCTGTCTGCTGTCATAGACTCGGTGCTATAGTGTAATAGCTAGTAGCTTATGTATGGCCGGGCTATTGCCTGGCCATATTCTGCTTAACATCAGGAGGATGCAGACATGATAGCTCGCGATGAGTTCGCAAAACAGGAAGACATAGAAGCAATCTTGAAGTATCACACGATGGCTATAGTAGGGCTATCTCCTGATCCTTTCAGGCCTAGTCATGTGGTAGCTTCGTACCTGAAGAGGCATGGATATAGAATAGTGCCTGTAAACCCCTACGTAGAAATGGTCTTGGGGGAAAAGGCATATCCGGACCTCGCTAGCATTCCATTTCCGGTCGATGTGGTAGTTATATTCCGCAGGTCAGATGCTGCAGGTAAGGTTGTGGATGAGGCTATTCAGAAGGGAGTAAAAGCTGTCTGGATGCAAGAGGGAGTTATAGATGACCTAGCCGCACTAAGAGCTCGTAGAGCTGGCATACGGGTTGTAATGGATAGGTGCATACTAAAGGAGCATGCCTATCTGGCTCATCAGCCTATACCTGTGTCTTATGAGTCATCTTCAGAGGATTAGTTCTTAGGGAACAGCTATCTCGACTATCCGTCCGTCTGTCGTGCTGCAGTTCACTAACTGCAGCTTATCTCCTCTGACCACTAGCTTTTCGCAAGTGTAATCTGTCTTTATGTAGGATTTACTGTTATTGACCGGTGTCTCTATGCTTACTTTGAGTATCCTGGGTGAGTCGTCGAAATAAATCCTCTCTCTCACTTCTTTGTTATCGTATCCTGGGAATATTCTTGTCCAACAAGATGCTTTGCCCTGCTCATATGCTGAGATAAATCTTTGCTTAGCCTCTTGGTCTGTATTTACCCCTGGCATTGTGTTAGTAATGCCCGCATCCGGTAATCCCATGTCTTTGCAGCTTGCCATGCCATTGCTATCCCTACTAGTAAACGGTAAACTGCACGCGGCTACCAACATAATAATAAGCGTTGCGGTTACAACTTTTGATGCTAATACAACTATTGACTTGGACAGCATTTTGGGAACAAATCCTTTCCATTCTCCAGCCATTTTCAAATTTTCACTTCTCCATGGAGCTATCTTTGATGTTATGATACCGAGTGTTAGAACATGAGCAAGGAGTGGTCGCATGGCAGATTATACCCCTAAGAAGAGCGATAAATTTACCTTTGGGCTATGGACCGTAGGTAATATAGGGCGAGATCCCTTTGGTGATCCTGTAAGAACGCCCATGACCCCGGAGCATATAGTACATAAGCTCAGTGAGCTCGGGGCATATGGCGTGAACTTTCATGATAACGACCTAGTGCCGTTTGGAGCGTCGGCACAGGAGAGAGATAGGATAGTCAAAAGCTTCAAGAAGGCCTTGGAAGATACCGGTATGGTGGTTCCTATGGCTACCACCAATCTTTTCACGCACCCTATATTCAAAGATGGTGCTTTTACTTCTTCAGATGCCAAGGTCAGAGCATTTGCTCTACAAAAGACCATGCAGGCTATAGATCTAGGAGCCGAGCTAGGGGCGACTACTTATGTCTTCTGGGGAGGAAGAGAAGGATCCGAGACCGATGCCTACAGAAACCCTGTAGATGCTATCAAGCGGTTTAGAGAGGCTATTAACTATTTGTGTGACTATGTGATCGATCAGGGCTATAACATGCGTTTTGCACTGGAACCTAAACCTAATGAACCCAGAGGAGATATTTATTTCCCCACAGTAGGACATATGCTACATTTTATCTCCACTTTGGATCATCCCGAGATGGTCGGTCTAAACCCAGAGTTTGCTCATGAGACCATGGCTGGTTTGAACTTCGTACATGCAGTGGCTGAAGCTATAGAGGCTGGTAAGCTATTTCACATAGATCTGAATGATCAAATAATTGGGAGATATGATCAAGATTTCAGATTCGCCTCTGAAAATCCCAAGCGCGCATTCTTCTTGGTGAAGCTACTTGAGGACAGCGGTTACGATGGCCCCAGACACTTTGACGCCCACGCCTACAGGACCGAGGATGAAGAAGGTGTTTGGGCTTTTGCCAGGGGATGCATGCGGTCTTATCTGATATTGAAGGAGAAGGCGCAGAAGTTCAACGAAGATGCCGAAATTCAAGGACTGCTAGCTGAGATCAGAGCTGAAGATGAAAACTATCAGGGGCCAAGTGCTTCAGACGGCTACTCTAGGGAGCATGCGCAGCAGGTAAAGGATTATAAATTTGACGTCACTGCACTATCGCAGCGTGGAAGGAAATATGAGGAGCTGGATCAGCTAGTAATGGAGCTGTTGCTCGGAGTAAGATAACACTTGCGTGGTTCCCTTTCTGGGCGTAGAGAACTACGCCCAGAAAGGATTATTTGACTACTGTTATCCCAAGGTCATCTATACCCTGCAGCAAGTATCTTTCTACAGTTCCGTTGTATATGTATTCTGGTATATATGGTTGCCCTATTAGTTCAGAGAACTCTAATGCCTTATCCTTTATCATCTTGATAGCTCCCAAGGCCAACCTAAGCAAGGCTTCCATGATCTTGCGTGTATCATCTACGGGTATTAGCCCAAGGCATATCATCATATCGTTCTGATAATTTTCAGGAGTAACTGGCAGGCTTAGGGCGAGTTTCAGCGCATCCATTTTGTTCTTAGCTGCTATTTCAGGATTGAGAGGTTTAAGTATACCCGGTAGGTACTTAGCTGCCTCCATAGCCGACCATCTGACGCCTATGTCGTCTCGATGCAACCAGGCGTTCTTGGCTTTGCTGACGTACTCAAGGAAGTCTTCTACTTCCATACCGGGAGCAGGATGATTGATCTTTCCATAGGAGAAAAGGTATTCATAGTTGGGCCTTACCCATAGCACTCTGTAGTGCTCTTCTGCAGGAAGGAACATGCTCCAATCTACAGGCTGTTCGTGCTCCATCTGCCAGTCCTGTAGGCTTTGAGCTCCCATGGATACGTGCGTGAGCTGATTATGATCGTTTTCCAGGAAAAGAGTCCGGTAGGAGCATTTAGGAGTTTGGATTGTCACAGTGGTTATATCTACATCGCTGAAGTTCTGAGCTTCCCCTCTTGCCCTGCTACCTGCTAATAGCACTGCGACAGCTTCTGGCTCTTCATCAAGTGCCCAACTAACTACCACTTGTAACATATTTTCTTCCGATTCAGTTCTGTGAATCATAAATTCTCCTTCTATTCAGTAGCCAATATGTGTAAGCATGTTTGATGTACAATAGCTCTCGGTAGGAGGTCGCATTATGGTCAATTACTACAAGTATATGGCAGGCCAAGGTGTTATCGAGGATGCCAAGGCAGTTCCAGTAGAGGTTCCGCTTACTTTCTACATAAATGGAAACCAGTGGGTGACTCTTATGGCCACCCCAACCAAGCTAAATTTTCTGGCCATAGGCTTCCTCTATACATCTGGAATCATAGGTAGCCTTGACGACCTTTTGTACCTTAGAGTGTGTGAAGAAGATAGTGTCATAGAAGTAATGCTAACTATTCCCGAACAAGACCTAGTCCAACTGTTGTCTAAGCCTAGATCTATCACCTCTGGCTGTGGAGGCGGGGTATCCTTTGCTATCCTCGATGAGTACAGTATGCCAATAAGTCAAAGTAAATTGAGGCCAGAAGATGTAATTAGTGTAATGCATAATCTACATCTCGCTTCGGAAACTTATCGTGAGACAGGAGGTATACATACTTGTGCCCTGTCTCAGAAAGATGACTTGCTAGTAGTTGCTGAGGATGTTGGCAGACATAACGCTGTTGACAAGATAGTCGGTGAAGCCTTGTGGAAAGGGATTGATGTGAGGGATAAATGGCTTATCTCAAGTGGGAGGATCTCATCCGAGATGGCTCTCAAAGCGGCTCGATTGGGATGTCCTGTTATTATATCTCACACATCGCCGACTTCTCTGGCTATAGAAGTGTGTAACAGGATAGGCATAACCCTGATAGGTTATGCTAGAGGTAATAAGTTCAATATATATTCCGGTTTCGATAATCTAATTTTGGAAGAAAAGTGCTTGGAGAAGAGAGGGGCAGTTGGTTAGATACACACGCGAAGAAGTTGAGAATATCTTAGTGAAGCATAAATTAGCTGGGGCTGGACTAGCCCATTCGCGCGAGAATAATATCGATCATATATATAAGCTTGTGAAAGGTGACCCGGGGGTTACCTTAGGGATAGAACTGATACATCAGGCTATAGATAAAGGAAAGCTGAAGCCTCAGGATGTATTGGATACAATAGCTTCATGGACCGGTTGCCCAACGAATATAGAGCATTTATCTGGCCAAGGGTATATAGCTCCCTCTTCTACATACAAGGCTCTGCTGTCTGCAAGCACGGTCATAAGGCGAGCTATTGAGATGAGGTCTACTTTCATATTTGCTACCGGGCATCCGGCCAATATGCTGAGTCTCTATTCGAAGCTTGCTGACTACGTGAGCCGGCGGGGTTGTAGGATCATTGATTTCATCCCCGAGAATATATCCTATGAGGGGCTGAAATTATCATTACATGATAGAGTTTATGTTGCCTCCGTGAACGATAATCCTGTACATACTCATGACTATCACCTAATGGAAGAGCTCTTATCTAAGGTAGATATTCCGGACATAGCGATCGCCGATCATGGATTCGCTGGTGCAGCAGTTAACCACGGTATAGAGACTATATGTGTAATGGATACCAATGATCCAGGAGTTGCGGTAGCAGAAAAACTGGGAGCACCGATGATAGTTGTGCCTTTCAATGATAGCGCTCCATCTGCTGATGTTGACGCTGTTTTCCCAATAATAATCAGCATGGTAGAAGCCTCGGAGCAGTGACGTTGTCTACAAGATATGGACGATACGAAGTCAAGCGTAAGATAGGGACGGGGGGAGTAGCTACCGTCTATCTTGCTACAGATACATTGCTGGGTCGCTCTGTCGCTATCAAGGTTTTAAATCCTGATGTGGATCCTGGTCTCAAGCGCAGATTCTTAAGTGAAGCTCGCGCTGTGGCTGTGCTGAACCATCCCAACATAGTTGATGTCTACGATGTGGGCGAAGAAGATGGTACACCTTTCATTGTTATGGAATATGTTGATGGTCAAAGCTTAAAGGAGTTTATAAAGAACCAGGGGAGACTGCCCTTAGAAAGAGCGAAAGCTATAGTTTCGCAGGTTGCTGATGCCCTTTCCTATGCGCACAAGAATAAGATAATACACTGTGATGTTAAGCCTCAGAACATACTCATTAGCAAAGATGGAAGGGCTAAGCTAGTCGACTTTGGCATCGCTCAGGCTCAGATAGATAGTACTCAGATCAGTTCAGGCAGGGCGTATGGTACCCCGCTGTATATGGCACCTGAACAGCTACTTGGAGACAAGGTTGACGAGCGTACTGATATATACAGTCTGGGGCTTGTGCTTTGGGAATGTATTACGGGTACCCCTCCTCAGAGATCACAGGTTTGGGAGCCTGTTCGATTAGATCAGGGCAAAGTTAGGTTGCCTCCTGAGGTTTTAAGAATAATCAAGAAGGCTACATCGCAGTTACCAGAAGATAGATATCAGAGTGTAGATGCGTTTCTTAGGGATCTACAGAATCTGTCTCCTCGATCGGCGGCAGCTTTCTCACAGGAGAGCACTGTAACGATTCCAACAGGCTTTGTACCAAAGAATGGAATCACTAATAGACGAAGACGGAGAATACGCGCTCTTCCCATTGCATTGTTGTTGGTAATGCTAATAATAGCGGTTACTTTGTGGAGATGGCCTGATGTCTACTCCCTAGGGAGAGGATTAAGCTCTGGAGCATTAACCTCATCAGATGTGAAAGTAACTGTCCCCTCATTCGTGGGAATGAGTCTGAGATCCGCAAGGCAGCTTGCACAACGGAGTGATATTCAATTACGCGTCAGGTACGAAGATGGAAGAGCAGGATCGGTAGTTGTATCTCAGTCACCCCCTCCAGGCGAAAAAGTCGACAAAGGTAGCTATGTTACGGTGGTTCTCTCATCCCAGAAAGACACTAGCGAAAATGCTCCATCTGGGAGCCCCACGCCTAATATAGAGCCTGTGCCCGGTAAGATATTCGGACAACTACTAGCCACAAACAACGTTCATGTTAAGACGACAGTCGATGGGGATACAAACGAGTTTGATTTACTCCCCGGTGAGTATCGGCAGCTAGAGGCCAATACATATCTTAGGATAGAAGCTAATCCTGCTCGAGACTTGATGGTTACTATTACCACTGCTTCAGGGAAGCGAAGTGGTAATTTACTTGATTTAGCCTCCCAGCTAAGTGGGGAGTCTATAGCTGGGCCATCGGCATGGATCTCCTTTGGTTCTGAAAATGACACTAACGATGAACAATCAATTAGCCCCTCGAAACAGAGCCCTATTGTGCAATTTGAACAAAAAGGGAGTAAAAATTCTAAAGATTTGCCCAAACCCCCGAAGCCACCTAAGCCAGAAAAAGAGGGGCCAAAGAGATAGAATCTAGTGACAAATCCTAAGGAGGATACAAATATGGATTATAGATCTTTAGCGGATGACATAGCGACCTGGATAAAATCTAAGGTCGATGAGGCAGGGGCTAAGGGTATAGCACTTAATCTATCAGGGGGTATAGATTCTGCAACCGTAGCAGGTCTAGCCGTCAAGGCTGTTGGTCCCGATAAAGTACACACGCTAATTCTGCCTATACATAGTAACCCTCAGGATGAGGAGCACGCTCGCCTGGTTGCTGAAAAGTTTGGACTCACTCCTCAGAAAATAGATCTATCACCAGTCTTTGACCTGCTTATACAGACTTTGCCTGAAGGATCTGATTTGGCAAAGGCGAATTTGAAGCCAAGGTTGAGAATGATAACTATATACTACATTGCTAATACTAATAACCTCTTGGTAGTTGGTACTGGCAACAAGACCGAGATAATGGTGGGTTATTACACTAAATATGGTGATGGTGGCGTAGATATACTCCCCATAGGAGGGCTTTACAAGAAGGATGTTCGAGAATTGGCTAAGGTGCTCGGGGTTCCTGATGAGATAATAGCCAAACCTCCTAGCGCAGGTCTTTGGCCCGGGCAGACGGATGAAGGGGAAATGGGGATTACCTATGAGCAGTTAGATAGAGCTTTAGAGGCCCTGGAGAAAGGAGAGAGAGACGGTATTCCTGAGGATGTGTTCTCGATGGTGCAGTCTATGGTGCGTAGGTCGTCTCACAAGAGAGAGCTTCCTGCTATCTACTCTCCGGTAACATCTTAGTTGCAAACAGTACCTAGGAGCCTTATAATCCGTGAACGCAGATGGTTATTTGATGGAGGTCCTAGGGAGAGATATATGAAGCTTTGGTGTCTACAAGAGAACTTAAGTAGAGGACTGTCAGTTGTAAGTAGAGCAGTTAGCCCTCGTGCTACTCTCCCCATACTAGGTAACATACTTTTGGCCACCGAAGGCGGTAGACTGAAGCTCCAGGCAACCAACCTGGAGCTTGTCATAACTACTTGGGTAGGGGCAGATATAGAGAGAGAAGGTGTAACGACCGTCCCCGCTAGGCTGTTCACCGAATTTATATCTAGCCTCCCTAATGAGAAGGTTCTTCTTGAACTAAATGAAGGGCACAAGCTACATGTAGCTGCTGGACACTCTGCTGCTGATATCCATGGTATGGACCCTGAAGATTTTCCAACGGTACCTTCGGCATCTGAAGAGCCTACTTTGAGGATAGATGCTGAAGTGCTTAAGGGCATGATAGAGCAGGTGGTTTTTGCTGCAGCCACTGACGATAGTCGTCCTGTGTTAGCGGGAGTCTTATTCAAGATCGATGGGGATAAGCTTACTCTAGCAGCAGCTGATGGATTTCGTCTCTCTGTTAAGGAGCAGAGCATAAATAGCTCTGCTGAGAGCGTGAACGTGATAGTCCCTGCTAAGGCTTTGGATGCACTATCTCGACTTATTGGAGATCACGAAGAGCAAGTAGAGATCACTATTAACCCGAATAAATCACAAATAGTTTTTCAGGCTGAGAATATAAATGTCATATCTAGATTGATAGATGGCAATTTCCCTAACTACTCGCAGATAATTCCTAAGCAGTATGTTACCCGGACAGTAGTACACACCAAGGAGTTTAGGGAAGCCATAACCAGAGCTCTTATCTTTGGAAGAGATAGCTCTAATGCTGTCAAACTTACCATATCTCCTGGGGATGAGGGGGATACCGGAAAGATAGTCGTAAGTGCTACTGCGGCCGAGGTGGGATCGGGTAGCGATTCGCTAGAGGCAACTGTCGAAGGTGAGGGCGGACAGATCGCATTCAATGGCAGATACTTGACCGATGTATTGTCTGTGATCGAGTCGGATCAAGTCGCGCTGGAAACACAATCTCCAAACTCACCTGGGGTGATTCGTCCAGTGGGCAATGGTAGCTATACTCATGTCATCATGCCGATGCATCTGGTCGGAAGGTAATAGAGAGTAGGAGGTATCATTAACCTCCTACTCTCTACATGAATCCATACGGTATATTCCTTCTTGGATCCAATATGGGGTAGGTGCGGCTTTTGAGTATTGATTCTACTCTATGCCAGAAAGCCTCTATCTCCAGGGGAGTCAAAAGTTCCTTTAGCTGCTCATTGAGTTCTTCTACTTTAGATTTGTCCGATGCCTTCGATTCAAGCTCGTTAAGGATATCCTCTGGTATAGGTTCTCCACAGAACTCCCATATAACCGTCCTCAATTTTGGCCTGGGATGAAAGGTAAGACCGTGATCAATTGCCCAGACATTATGGTTTTTGCCCCGGAAAACGTGAGCAGGCTTTCTATCGGCATTGTTGACTATAATGTCAAACAAAACCAACCTCTGTAATTGTGGGATATCCTCAGCTCTTAAACTATAGATGTGTGGCTCAGTCTCTGGTTCCACGTATATCTGCAGCGTGCCAATGCCCTTTGGACCGGTACGAATCACCGTCTGTGGGATAAGGTTCCAGCCTAGCCATCTGTTCGTGATGTAAGAAGCGTACTCTCGCAGATAAAGAGTACCGTCCGGGAAGTCGATAAGTGGGGCTTCTCCAATTCTTGGCTTATATACCGCTCTATGTTTCAGGCTTCCCAGGGATACTTGGACGAAGTAGGTGTAATTGGAGCCCCAAGGGGCTAGAGCTCCTCCCTTAATCTCTCCGTGCTTCAGTAGTTGTTCTATCTCTGCTTCTGTTAGCTGGGAGTCTTCAGAGCGCTCTCTTTCCATAGACCTCTCCCATGGATGCGCTCTATGTGCTCTTCTTCTATACCTGGTGAAAAATTCATGGTCCATTTGGAGCTCCGTGTTGGAGTATACCCGTAGGTTAATACGCGATCAAGTTGAAAGATATTCCTGTTATAGCTCTCAATCGGCCCTAAATTACTAGTGAGGAGTTATATGAAGCCCGTCTATTTTGCTTTGCAGCCTGTTTAGCCTCTTTCGTAGTCTTCGAAGATTAGTATGCAGGCAACAATCGGAGGCAGCTATAGTTATGGCTGTTTGTACCATTTCTAGCGCTTTATAGTAGTTTCTCTCTTCGTGCTCGTAGTGTTTGGCCAGCTCCTCTAATATCAGTGCTGACTTGTTGTCAGAATGCAAAGCAATGTTGTGGAGTGCCACTATCAGGTCACTCTTTTGCGCCATGCCTCTTATGATAGAGCTGAGCCTTCGGCAGATATCCAGCTGTATGTGCCTGGGCAGTGGATAAGATAGGGAGTAGTTATATACAATCAGGGCTTTTTCATATTCGCCGTTAGATTCATATATTTTCCCTAAGCTGTATGCATCCAAAGGATACAAGGATTGAAGCTTATAACCGTTGTTGTATAACTGACATGCTAATAAAGTGATACCAGTTAGCGCCAAGAGGTCGTACTTATTATGATCTAATATCAAGTCGATAATCTCAGGGTTTCCTTGTAGTAGATAGAGGGCATACATCTCCGGAATCAGTTTGCTAGGCAGATCATCTACCCTCACGACTCCTAAAAGTTCTCTCTCTAAGTTGGCTAGCCTGCAGCTAATTAACCTCTCCTTCCATAACCTTCTAGCTGGGTAAAGCATATCTGCGTGCCTATGTATGCTTACAGCTATAGCCTTCCAATCTAAGGCCAACTCAGAACACCTGAACTCTAGCATTGGTAAATCGAACATCTTGCCATTGAAAGACAGTATCGTTGAAAAATTGGTCATAGAATTTAGCAGATAAGCTAACATGTCCCTTTCATAATCAGGATGCTGAATAGATAACTGCTGCACGATTATATTTCCGTCTCGAAAGTGGGCACTACCAACTGCAATAATGTAGGTCTCGGACGAATGGTAGAGCCCGGTTGTTTCCAAGTCTAGGAGCAAGATGTCATCTAGAGAGGTGTTGAATAGCGATTGGTCGCTGCAGAGCGCACCTAGCGAGCTTAGGTCAGTGTTGAATAGCTCACTAAGGTCGCTTGATCCGTATGGACAAGGTGCTGAGTAAATAGTAGACCTTAGGTAAACACCTTCCCCAAGAATTTGTATCTTCTCCTCTTTGGGAGACAACATACTAGTTGTCCTTTCAACCTGACAAGATAAGAATTTCTCAAGAATTAATTCTTCCTTCTGGATAGTGCCTAGTGGGAAGAATTATACTGTATCCTTAGTGTAATACTCTATTACTTCTACTTCTTATTGATAAAGATAAGTGATCATGTTGCAAGTATATCCTTGTCTAAGAGAATGTAGATTGACTGACGTATATACAGACTTGTGGCTGCCTATTGATGAGCCATATGTCTACATGAATATGGTAACGACAGTTGATGGCAGAGCCACCATAGACGGTAAAGCATATCCTATCGGTGATGATGCTGATCATTATCTGATGCGTAGACTAAGGTCGTTTGCAGACGCTGTAATAGTAGGAGCTGGCACGGCTCGCAACGAACGTGTATCTGTAGATATGCCTGAAGATATGCAGCATGAGAGGGTAGCTGCGGGTAAATCTGCTAATCCACGCCTTGTTATAGTCTCCGGCCAGGGCGAGGTAAAGCTATATAAATCTCTCATGGAGCTGGGCAAAGAAAATCTTATTATCTTTGGAAGTAATAAGTCGCTGCTGGATCTTTCTGATTATGCTTCTGTACACGTTAGTAGTCATCCATATCCTAAGCCTGAAGAGGTGATATCCACCCTACGGGACCGGTACGGACTTACCAGGCTGCTTTTGGAAGGGGGGCCCAAGCTCAATGCGGCTTTTATTGAATCTGGCTCTGTAAATGAGCTCTTCTGGACCATAGCTCCAAAGGTTATAGGCAAAGAAGGACTTCCAATGGTTATGCCGACTTCCAACTTGCCAGTTAAGACTCAACTGCAATTGGTTAGCCTTTATGTTAGTGATAGCGAGATCTTTACTAGGTATAAATTTGTTGAATGATTTGATCATGTTATTTTATGTAACGAAGTTGATGTATAAACGTTCTTAATCATAGGTGAGACAGAAAGTTGTATTTTTCTGTAAACTAGTTTTGTCTCCTACAGTGCAAGGGGATGTGTAGATCATACTAGGGGTTTTGCCGTATGGAAAATAAAGCGATTAATCAGGCTTACATGCAACCCAAGGTGGTTGTAATAGGTGGTGGTACAGGTGTATATGTGGCTCTAATGGGGCTCAAGCATTATACTCAAAACCTTACTGCTATCGTAACTATGGCCGATAGTGGGGGAAGCACTGGCAGACTTAGAGACGAGTTCGGTCACCTCCCTCCGGGAGATCTTAGAAAGGCCTTAGTTGCCTTGGCAGCGGACGATGAAGCAACGCTGATGCTTCGTCGATTATTTGAGTATAGATTTGAAAAAGGCAATGGTTTAAGTGGTCACACGTTCGGTAACCTGTTCTTGACAGCTCTTACTGAGATCACTGGCAGTACCGACAGAGCTGTTGAAGAAGCAGCCAATATTCTAAACGTCAGGGGAAAGGTTGTACCTGTTACATTAACAGATACCCATCTGGTGGCAGTCACAGCGAGCGGTAATGTGATCAAGGGCGAAACAAATATAGATATAAGGAGAGATGACCCAGAGGATCCTATAGATAAGGTATATTTGGATCCGCCTGCAGAAGCCAATCAGAAAGCGATTCAAGCAATAGAGGACGCTGATGTTATAGTCATAGGACCTGGAGACCTGTTCTCCTCGGTTATACCAAACCTATTGGTTGATGGTATTCCTGAGGCAATTGGGAGAAGCAGAGCTATCAAGATATTTGTAGTCAACATAATGACTAAGCATGGTGAAACCGATGGCTACAAAGCCTCTGATTTCATAAGACAGGTTCTAAGATATCTCAGAGGGCATTCTGGTCTAGACTACGCGATAATCAACTATCATGAGCACATACCCTCAGATGTGCTTCAGAGGTATGCAGAGCAGAAGTCTGTGCCCGTAAGTATAGACCTTGCAGAGTGCCATCAGCTAGTGCCCAAACTTATTGTAAGACCTCTTACTAAGACCGGCGCTTACGTAAGGCATGATCCTCAGCTTTTGGCTGAGGCTGTGATGGATGTATATGCTCAAGTGTCTTCTCCAACGTCTTCTGAAATTGATAAGCAGTCAGTGACCGTTAGTCAGTAACTACCTGTCGTCTCATAAAAACCCCGGCTCGGGCATTCATGTGCTGAGCCGGGGTTTTTATTGAAATCTGATACCCAGATATATTGTTTCCAAAGTAGAAGGACTTATTACCTGATTGACAATCAATCAGTGCATTCAAGATAATGATACACTGTTCGCGGACAGCCCTTAATAAGTGAGGTCTGTAATATGGGCTACTGGGAAACTCTTGACAAAGGAACAAATTATCTATCTTCCTCAGATAAGGATCTCATACGCCGTGCCTATGAGGTTGCCGATAAGGCCCATGAGGGAGAGTATCGTAAATCTGGAGAGCCTTTTATCTCGCACCCTGTTAACGTAGCCCTGATACTTGCAGACCTCAAGCAGGATGCTCAAGCTATAGCATCCGCATTGCTCCATGATACGGTCGAAGATACCAATCTCACTCTAGATGACATAGAGACTATTTTTGGACCTGAAGTATCTCGTCTTGTTGATGGGCTAACCAAGCTCAATAAGATACGGCTCAGTCCTGATGATGAGAAAGACCCCAAGGAGCAGCAAGCTCAGGCCGAGAACTTAAGAAAGATGTTCTTGGCTATGGTCGAAGACCCTAGGGTGGTCCTTATAAAGCTTGCTGATCGTCTGCATAACATGCGCACTATTGAGCATCTCCCGCGCGACAAGCAATTATCGAAAGCTAGAGAGACGCTGGAGATCTATGCTCCCTTAGCTGGGAGATTGGGTATATTCAAGTTCAGAAGCGAGCTTGAGGATCTTAGCTTCAAGGTTCTTTACCCGGATAAATATAGAGAGATAGCTGCACAGGTAGAAAGGTCGGGAGTTACTAGAGGCAAGTATATAGAGCAGGCTATAGATGTTCTCAAGAAGGCCTTGGATGCTGAGGGAATACCTGCAGAGATTACTGGAAGGCGCAAGCATCTGTATAGCATATATCGCAAGATGGAGCAAAAACAGCGCTCTTTTGATCAGATCTTTGACGTCCTTGGGTTGCGTGTGATCACCGATGAGGTGATGCAGTGTTATGCGGCATTGGGGGTGATCCATAGTATTTGGAGACCAATCCCAGGGGAGTTCGACGATTATATAGCTATGCCCAAGGAAAGCATGTACCAGTCACTGCATACTGCTGTGGTAGGACTGGATGGTAAACCCCTGGAGATACAGATACGTACCCGAGATATGCACGAGGTTGCAGAGTACGGTATAGCTGCACACTGGAGATACAAAGAGGGGAAGAAGGCTAACGAGGCTGCTGAACATAGGATTACATGGCTTAGACAGCTCTTGGAATGGCGAGATGAGGTCGCCGATGCACAAGAGTTTGTCGAGTCTATGAAGAGCGATCTGCTCCAAGAGCACATTTATGTTTTTACACCTAATGGGGATGTGGTTGAACTTCCCAGGGGTGCTACGCCGATTGATTTCGCATATAGAATCCATACTGAGATAGGTCATCATTGTGTGGGGGCTACTGTCAATGGCAGGCTTGTCTCTCTAGATTACGTCCTTCAGAATGGCGATGTGGTAAAGATACGTACTAGTAAGACTAAGCAAGGGCCAAGCAGGGATTGGCTAAATCCTGCTTATGGTTACGTGCGTACGGCCTCTGCCAGGGAGAAGATCAGGCAGTGGTTCAGGAAGCAGGAGAGAACAGAAAATATCGCTCAGGGCCGAGAGATGGTTGAAAGGGAGCTAAGGAGGCTTGGCCTTGAGCATCTAAAGCTAGAAGAGGTCGCTGCTCATTTCCCAAGCTATCAGAAGTTGGATGACTTCTTAGCAGCTGTAGGTTATGGGGCTATCAACACCTCTCAAATAGCTGGCAAGCTGGTGGTTCAAGAACAGAAAACTATTATGTCTGAAACCCTGCCCAAAGCCGTCGCAGCTGCTACAGATGTCAAGGTAATGGGTGTTGGAGACCTGCTGACCACCTTGGCGAGGTGTTGTTCTCCAATGTTGGGTGATGAGATACTGGGCTATGTTACCAGGGGGCGTGGTGTTTCCATCCATAGAGCTGACTGCCCAAATATCCAGAAGGCTGACCCTGAGAGGATCATACAGGTAAGCTGGGATGGTACTCAGAAGCAGCTTTATTCTGTGGTTCTACAAGTAGTGGCCATAGATAGGGTTGGTCTGCTCCGAGATGTGAGCACTGTGGTATCAAATGAGAAGATCAACATGAGGGATGTGCAGACCTTTGATCATAAGGACCATACGGTGACTATCCAGTTTGCTGTAGAAGTTGCTGACGGTGCTGAGCTGAGTAGACTGCTTCTCAAGCTAGAGAGGCTGCCAGATGTTATAGAGGTCAGACGTAGAACTCCTTCTGCTTCTGCTGCAAAGACGGCCTAGACCTGCGATTTTCACATAAGTTGTAAACAGACATCACAACCTTCTATTATTGATCTGTCTTATTGCGATGACTAATGTCTCATAACATCCGGAAAGGGGGATAGATCCCTGAGTGCCAACCTACTACGCGCTCAAGATAGCTCTTTTTATCGCTCCTAGAGTCCCTCATGATGTTGGTTACTTTATATGTAGTCTTGTTGGACTTATCTTCTGGGTATTCAATCGCCCTGCTAGGAAAGCTATAACAAATAACATAACTCATGTATTGGGTCCTACTGCCTCAAGGTCAATCGTCAACAAGTACGTAAGACAGGTCTTTGTTAACATAGCTAAGGATTATTATGACCTGGTTCTGCTGTCGACCAAAAGGCGTGGCGCCATGTTAGACAGGCTTAGTGTGGAGGGTGTAGAGAACGCGGAGAGGGCTCTATCACAAGGGAAAGGTTTGATAATAGCTTTCGTTCATATGGCTGGATTCAATCTTGCCTTTGAGTTGGCAACCGTACTCGGATTTCCTGTCTGGGTGGTCGTTGAACCTCTCAAACCCATCAAGGTAGGTAGGTTAGTAACGTCTCTGCGGAGCTCACCGGGTGTGAACATAATTGAGGCCGATTCATCTGTAGTTAGGAACATATTGCGTGTGCTTCGAGCAAACGGTACGGTGGTGTTAGCCATTGATAGAAGCGTGTCTAACAAGGGCGTGGAGGTGACATTCTGTAATTACAAGACTTTGCTCCCGGCTGGTGCTGCGACATTAGCGTTACGAACAGGCGCAGCTTTATGCCCTCTTCTAATAACTAGGCTGCATGGGAACAGAGTGCACCTTAAGCTGTACGAGGAGCTGGAGAAGCCCTCTACGGGAGATTTCGAGCAAGATGTAAGGATACTTACGCAGAGGCTTGCAGATATATTTAGTCAGCATATCCAGAGACATCCTGGACAGTGGGTAATGGCACGCGATGTTTGGTCGGAGACTGCGAATTAATTCCTTTTGCCTTTATCTAGATCCCTCAACTTCCTGAATAGCTCCAGTTCCTCATTGCTTAGGTTGCTAGGAATTTTGGCCAGCACTCTCACTAATAGATCACCAGGTGGAGTGTTTGATTTCCCTATAGTAGGTAGTCCTTTGCCTGCTAATCGCAATACGGTGCCGCTTTGAGTGCGAGGAGGAATCGTCAGTATTAATGTTTTACCGTCAGGGGTCGCGAGAGGTACTTCTCCCCCAAAGATACATGTATAGATGTCAACCATGACTTCGGTTCTGATATCTCTTCCTTCCACTTGGAAGGATTTGTCGGGTCTAATGCTTATAAGCAGATACAGGTCCCCTGGCTCTTGGCCGATTTCTCTGGCGTTGCCCTTACCGGGGATCTTCACCCTGCTGCCATTGGTTACTCCTGCAGGGATATGAACCTCAAGCCTTTTATTTAAATCTACTGTTCCCTTACCTCTACAGGTATTGCATAAGCGCGAGGCTCTCAATCCCCTACCATTGCATTCGGGGCAAGTTGACTCCTGTTGTAACTGTAGTATCCTTGTTGTTCCCAGAAAGGCTTCCTGTAGTGATACTTCTACTTTTTGTTCTATATCATCACCCTTCTGAAAGCTAGAAGTACGAGTTTGGTTAGTCGTTTGACCTCTTCGGCCATTAGTAAATATATTCTTGAATATATCCGAGATGTTTTCAGTCTCAGATTTAGAGTAAGTACGAAAAGAGGCAATCTCGCGGTCGTATTTTTTGCGCCTCTCAGGATCAATTAGTGTTTGGTAAGCCTCGTTTATTTCCTTAAACCTCTCTTCGGCCTCTTTACTGTTTTGGTGTAGGTCGGGGTGATACTGTCGAGCTAGTTTTCTATAGGCGGCACGTATCTCTTCCTGAGATGCCTTTTGGTTTACGCCTAATATTTCGTAGTAGTTCTTGTTCATCCAGCGTATCTTCCCTAGACCTTAGAAATCTTTGCAGATGGTCTCCTCCTAACCCTTCGCCGAAGCAGCATCAGCAAGGATATAACGACAAATAGTAGTAAGAGCAGGATGAGTAGACTAACCAATGGAGCTAGCATTGCTAGGATAACTACGGTGCCTGCTCCCAGGTCCTCAAAGACGCTCACCACAGGGTTCGCAAGCCCTCCAGTAGTTATTGTCCATAAGGGCCTTGTACTAGCTTTAATGGCATGCAAACTACCCGCGGATACAGCACCCAGTATGTAGGAGATCCAAGTATTGCCATCGAAGTTGTAACCTACTGCTGCAAAAAGAATGGCACCAGCTAATGGCCTAATAACTGTACCTATTAGATCGTTGAAGTGATCAATAGTTGGTACCTTATCAGCCACTACTTCTAGTGTTACAAGTATTACTAATATGACTATGGCCGTTGTGGATGTAAGAAAGCTGAAGCTATCAGCGATCTTAACCCATCCGAATCTAGCACCAAGCGATATGAGTAGAAGTGCTAGATATGGATTCCAACCAGCTGGTGCAGATGCTCCAAAACCTGTAGCTATTGAGCTTAGGGGATCCATGTAGTCTAGCCTCAGTGTAATATAGGTGTGTTTTTCTCTATTCTAGCTTCTATTTGCCGGGTTATTTGCTAATCTGCCGTATTACAGCCACTAGCTTGCCTTGTATTTGTATGTCATCAGGCGAGACATATATAGGCTGCATGGTTATATTTGCCGGCTGCAGTCTGATCCTATCTCCTTCGTGGTAGAACTTCTTGAGTGTAGTAGCTTTTTCCTTCTCAAGCCAGACGGCGACGGTCTCTCCATTTTCTGCTGTGTTAGCATGCCTCATGATAATAAGATCGCCGTCATCTATTAGCGCATCTACCATGGAATGCCCCTTTACTCTAAGCGCAAACAATCCATCAGACTTGAGGTTGAGTAGTGAGTTGTTTACTTCTATGGTATCGGCCCATACTGCTGGATCACTAAGATCTTCTGGAACTTCAATGGGGCTTCCGGCAGCTATAACTCCTACCACCGGTATAGTAGTCACATTTTCCTCGACCTTCTTGAACGGCAGGGATATACCACGGCTTATGTTCTTGTTCCTAGTTATATATCCCTTTTCTTCTAGCTGCTTCAGGTTGTAGTCAACTACAGAAGTGGAGGATAGCCCAAGAGATCTTTGTATCTCCCTGACTGTTGGAGGGATGCCATATTCCTGTATAAATTCCTGCAGGAAGGATAATATCTGTTGTTGCTTAGCTGTTAGTTTGTCTTTTGCCACAGGGTACCCCCTTTACTATATTTTGTGTATATTTCACTATTATACATTATAGTTTTGAACATTAGTTCACGCCAGTAGATTATAGCGGATATGAGGACAATTATAGAAATCGAAACCCCTTTGACTAAGTGCGATAAGGTAGGCTAAATTCATATGTTCGACTATTTTAGCTAGAAGCGTGGGTTGTTATGGCAGCTGAAAGAATATTTATCGCCCTGGATCTTGAGATGACAGGGCATGATCCAGAACAGGATGAGATCATTCAGATAGGCGCGGTTAAGTTCACGCAGACCAGGGTTCTTGGGAGATGGGGAACGCTTGTGAGACCTAAGGTCAAGCTTCCTTTTCGTATAGCAAGGCTCACGGGCATAAATCCTAATGATCTCAATAAAGCTCCGGCCTTTGATGTGGTAAAGGATAAGCTGAGATCCTTTGTAGGGGATCATCCCATTGTTGGTCATAGCATTGGGAATGACTTATCCTTTCTTGCTAAGCAAGGCTTAGCTCTTGATAATCCAAGCTTAGATACCTGGGAGCTAGCCATGCTTTTAATGCCTAGTCTTAACGCTTATTCTTTGCAGGGAGTTGCCTCTGCATTGGGTGTATCCATTGACAATCATCATGATGCCTTAGCGGATGCAGAGATCACCAGACAAGTGTTCCTGGGTTTGCTTGCCAGGTTGAGACGATTGAATCCAAAACTAGTTACTCAAGTAATCAGGCTTACGGATAATGTTGATTGGCCGATGAAGATGGTCTTCCAGACTCTGTATGAAGAGGTTTGGCAGTCACAGGCAGCTCGTCCTTCTGGCAACATAGGATCCTTACTGGCATCTAAGGGGATAACTGAAGAAGACATAACAAGTAATTTGTTATCAGAACCACCCAGGCCTTCCCCTCTACAACCCAAAGAGGTTACCGAATATCTGGATGAGTCATATATAGAATCCATTTTCTCGCCTGGTGGAGAGCTATCCAAAACTTTTCCTGGGTATGAAGTGCGAGATCAGCAAATAGATATGGCCCTAGAAGTGGTCAGGAGTATTAACAATAGCAAACACCTCGTTGTAGAAGCTGGTACTGGAACAGGAAAGTCCCTAGCCTACCTTATCCCAAGTGCCATATTTGCTCTTAAGAATAACCAGCGGGTGGTAATATCTACTGATACTATCAACTTGCAGGATCAGCTTTATAACAAGGATATACCTGCCGTTAGGAAGCTACTTGGAGGTAAGGGTAAAGATCTAAGAGTTAGCTTAGTAAAGGGTAGAAATAATTACCTTTGTCTGAACAGGTGGGAAAGGTTTCTAAGATCGGGAATAAATACACCGGAAGAAGCCAAGTTTGCGGTAAAGGTACTATTATGGCTGCAGACCACGATCACAGGTGATGTATCTGAGCTGCCGTTGACCTCGGATGAGAAGCAATTCTGGCAAAGAGTATCTGCTACTGAGGAGACTTGCACGACAAGGGTTTGCCGAAACCGAAAGGGAAGGCAATGTTTCTTGTTCCGAGCTAGAGTAGAAGCTGAGTCCTCTCACCTGGTAGTAGTAAATCACGCATTATTACTCTCTGATCTTGCTTCAAACAACTCCGTACTTCCCAACTACGATTACCTGATAATCGACGAAGCTCATAGACTAGAAGATCAGGCTACCAATCATCTTGGCTTTGAGGTAGATAGTAGGGCGTTACATGAGCTGCTCAACAGGGTGATGGATAACTCTAATCCCATCCGTCCAGAAGGTATATCCGCCAGATTGCCAGTCCATATGCAGGGCAGTCGTGCTTCCAACGCAAGCGTGGAGCAAGTAACCAACATAGCCATGAGGCTTGCTCAGAGGACCGAAAGAACCAGAGCCAGGGTGGATGAGTTTTTCGCGAGCCTTGGTAGGCTGCTGCCTGCATCCATGGGGTTGCAGAACGGCTATGATGAGCATCTGAGGTTAACTGCTGAGGTGAGGGGAGGGGAGCAATGGGAAGGGGTATTGCTGGCCTGGGAGAATCTGAAACTTACTCTCAGGGAGTTGGTGGATGAGGTGCATCATTGTGGGGAGCTTCTGGAAGGCTTGGAGGGATTGCACATAGCAGAGTATGAGGAGTTGCTGGCGGAGGTGCAGGCCATAGAAGTCTCCCTGCAAGACTATATCCATGAGATGAATTCTATTATCATGGCACCTACAGAAAATGATGTAACATGGATCTCTTACTCACATAGGTATGGAACGATTACTTTGCATAAAGCTCCTTTGGATGTAGGAGGCATACTTCAGGAAGAGCTCTATTCCAAGAAGAAGGCGGTTATATTAACCTCGGCTACTCTGACTACTGACCGTAACTTTGATTATGTGACTGGGCGTCTGGGGTTATATGAATTCCAGCAACTTATGTTGGGATCGCCATTTGATTATCAGAACACTGCTTTATTGTTAGTGCCTACCGATATACCTGAGCCAGGCACAGCTGGATACCAGGATGCTGTGGAGTCCCTGGTAGCTGAGCTTGTGCTGGCTGCTGAGGGCAGGACAATGGTGCTCTTTACCTCTCACAGCGCAGTGCAGGCTACCCAGAAGGCTATCTATAGGGAGCTTGCAAGGCATGATATACTCGTCCTCTCTCAGGGGGAAGGGTCTCGACACAGGTTACTCCAGCAGTTCAAGTCAAATCCTAGGACAGTTCTACTTGGCACCAGGTCCTTTTGGGAAGGCGTCGATGTAGTTGGTGATGCTCTTAGCCTATTGATAATAGCCAAGCTACCTTTCGAGGTTCCTAATGAGCCTGTATTTGTGGCTAGAAGTGAGACTTTTGCTGATGCTTTCAATGACTATGCTATTCCTCAGGCCATACTTCGATTGAAGCAGGGCTTCGGCAGATTAATCAGGAGCAAGACTGATAGAGGTGTGGTAGTCATACTGGATAAGAGGGTTCTTACCAAGAGATACGGAGTAAAATTCCTAACATCTCTACCGAACTGTAAGATGCAGAAAGGTCCAGCTCGATTACTAGCTCCTGAAGTTAAGAGGTGGTTAGGTCAGAATTCAGAGGAACGATTATCTGTTAGCAGGTCTTAGTGTTGTATTCTGACTGCTTCCGTTTGACGTCGGGGTGGCAGTGACAACTATAGGTTTTTCCTCGATAGCTGGAGTTTGGCTAGCTCTATCGTTACTGTTATACAAGAGTACAGCTATAGGAATAGCACTCAATATTACCCCGATGGTTATGATTCCTACCAGTTTCGTTATACAGCCGCTAGAACCCGAAACCTTGGCTGTTGAGGAATAACTTTTACTGTCTCTTATAGAGGATATTCCTCGATTGGTGCTAATGTCGTAGCCCGTTGATGTAGGAAGCGATCTGGATTCCCACCTCTGAAGAGCTTGGGCCATTTCTTCGGCAGATGCAAATCTGTCCTTAGGGTTTTTGGCCATAGCCTTGAGTATGATGTTCTCTAGATCTTGAGAGACGTCAGTATGAAGAAGTGTAGGTCTAACAGGCTCTTCCTTAACATGGGCTAAAGCTACTGCAATGGGATTTTCGCCTGGAAAAGGCACGAACCCAGTCACAGCCTCGTATAGTACTACGCCAAGCTGGTAGATGTCAGTTCTAGGAGTTACAGGACCGTTCTGGGCTTGTTCTGGTGAAAGATACTGAGCTGTACCTAGGGTGACCGTTTCTTCGGTAAGAGTTGCCTCCGTGGTAACTTTTGCTATACCGAAGTCTGTGACTTTTACTATACCGCTGGGAGCTACAATTATGTTGTGGGGCTTGATGTCTCTATGCACCAGGCCATGTTCATGCGCGTACTGCAGGGCATTGGCAACTTGCCAAGCTATATCTACAGCTCTCCTTGGGGACAGAGCTCCATTCTGAACTATCAGCTCCTTAAGATTCAGTCCCTCAACATATTCCATCACTATATAGTGAAGGTTGTCGTCGTTACCAACGTCGTACACGCTTACTATATGTGGATGATTTAGCGCCGCAGCTGCCTCGGCTTCCCTCCTAAATCTAGCTAGGAATCTGTGGTCATCGCTCAGGGATGGATGTAGTATTTTGACTGCTACTCTCCTCCCCAGAAACCTGTCTTTGGCTAGATATACCTTAGCCATCCCGCCTTGGCCTAGCGGTTGAAGCAGCTCGTATCTATTGTTCAGCACTAAATCTATGACTGCTATAGGATATTCTCCCTTGGCTTAAATCACTCTCTCTTGAAGTAATGTTATGAGACCGTTGGATCAGTGTCAAACGTGGGAAACAGCTCCAAGTTGAGTATATGGCACTCCTCTTGCTCTCTCCCTGTTCGTAAAGACTATGAAGACTAAAGGAGGTGTTTCCTATGGGTGATGATAGACGAGATTTATCTCATAAGGTGCCGAAAGAACAGGAAAGGGAAGATGTAGATGTGCCTTCTGAGGTTCCTGTACCTGATGAAACCTTTGATGAGGACACCTTACGACTTAATAATGACGAGGCGGATTTTACAACAGATGAAACCTCTTCCTCTATTATATCCTCTGAGGAGGCTGAACCTTACTTCCCCCCGACCGATCCTGTGATAGAGCCAAAAGCTAACGACGAAGGCGGTGCTGATGTATTGGGGGGATTCTCCTCTGGAAACGATGAATCACTGCTTAGCGATTATGATGAAGATCAGATATTGGAAGTACCTGATGACGAGCTTACACAGCGAGTGATCGACACCTTGAGGCGAGATGCCACAACGGCAGATCTTGATATAGATGTGTACGCTCGTGATGGTGTCGTTATACTTAGAGGTAGAGTTCCCACTCTTATGGACGCTGAGAATGCAGAGTCAGTTGCTAGCAACGTCCCAGGAGTAATAGAAGTAAGAGAGGAGCTAGAAGTAGATACTCAGTAATATACCATGTGGAGGATTTATGGTCGAAGAGGCAGTTGTCAACGCATTGGATATAGCCCGAAGAGATTGTGCTACTAGGGCTGGCGTCAGCGAGCCTGAGGTAGTCGTTGCTGCTGTAAAGAAGATGAGATGGCCTGACGCTGGCCTAGGATGTCCTGAACCTGGAAAGAAATACCCAGAAGCTCCCACAGATGGTTATGAGATAATACTTATAGCTATTTCAAGAGAATACGTTTACCACACAGATATGAGTGGTAGGGTAGTTTTTTGTGGCAAGAGATTACAAGGCTAAGGATTTAATCCAGGAATCTATATATTTGTCATTCTAAGACAGAGATGTCTGAGACTAAAGTTCTAAGATTTGGTTGACTGTAGTATTAGTGCATAGGTACACTATTTAGACCTTTCTTCTAGAGTTGGTGGTATGCCTCCTGATAAGATCAGTATACGTGGTGCTCGTGAACATAACCTCAAGAATATATCCTTGGATATACCAAGAGATAAGCTCGTAGTTCTAACTGGGCTTTCTGGCTCGGGGAAAAGTAGTTTAGCTTTTGATACTATCTATGCAGAAGGCCAGAGGCGTTATGTAGAGAGTCTCTCTGCCTATGCTAGGCAGTTCCTAGGGCAGATGGAAAAGCCCGATGTAGACCTTATAGAGGGTCTCTCTCCAGCCATATCTATCGATCAGAAGGGAACAACCCGTAATCCCAGGTCAACCGTGGGTACCGTCACAGAAATCTATGACTATTTGCGTCTGCTGTTTGCTCGTGTTGGACATCCTCACTGCCCTAATTGTGGGAGGGAGATAAGTGGTCAGACCGTAGAGGAGATCACGGACGCTGTTTTGAGGCTCCCTAATGGTACGAGGTTGATGATACTAGCCCCTGTTGTGAGGGGCAGAAAGGGCGAGTACTCATCGCTGTTTGCGGACTTGATGAAGAAAGGTTTTGTTAGGGCTAGAGTGGATGGGCAAATACATAATCTGGACGAACCCATTCAACTTGAGCGTTATAAATCTCATACCATTGAAGTAGTAGTCGATCGAATTGTTATAAGGCATGGAGATGAAGAAGGATCTTCTGAGAGGCAAAGGCTGGCCGATTCTATCGAAACTGCCTTGCGATTGGCCGAAGGCCTAGTAGTTGTTTCTGTAATAGATGGAGAAGATATGTTGTTCTCTGAGAACAACGCTTGTCCTGTTTGTGGTATAAGTGTCGGAGTTCTTGAGCCACGTACATTTAGCTTCAATAGTCCACATGGCGCATGCCCCGAATGTACTGGCCTTGGGAGCATGCTCGAATTTGATCCAGAGCTGATAATCAAGTCTCCTAATACATCCATAATAGATGGAGCCCTCGAACCCCTAACAAAGATGGGGCAGAATACCTCTGCTTATTACATGGACGTAGTTACTGCCGTATGTGAGCAGTACTCCATACCCATGGATGTACCTGTCTCACAACTGACTGAAGATAAATTGAAAATACTGATGTACGGTGCACCTGACCCGGTTATCGTGCGCCACCATAGAAGACGATTTGAAGTTAAGTTTGATGGTGTGGTTTCTATACTGCGTAAGCGCTACAAGGAGACGGGATCAGATTATATCAGGCAGGAGCTGGAAAGATATATGTCTAATAGGCCCTGCCCAGTGTGCAAAGGTGCAAGGCTGAAGCCTGAAGCTCTAGCAGTTACGGTTGCTGGTAAGAACATAGTACAGATAACTGCTATGAGTATCCGGGAGGCTTTAGCTTTTATCCAGTATCTATCTGGCCATACCGGGGAAACTCCCCTTACAAAGAGAGAGTCTCTAATAGCTGCACCAATACTCAAGGAAATTCGTGAGAGGTTGGGCTTTCTAGTAGATGTTGGGCTTGACTATCTCACCCTTGATAGGTCTGCAAACACCTTGGCTGGAGGAGAGGCTCAGCGTATCAGGTTAGCTACCCAAATAGGTAGCAGCCTTATGGGAGTTATCTATATCCTTGATGAGCCCAGCATAGGTTTGCACCAGAGAGATAACACTAGACTGATAAACACACTGATCAAGCTTCGAGACCTGGGAAACACTGTATTGGTGGTTGAGCATGACGAAGATACCATGCGCGCGGCTGACTGGATAGTCGATTTGGGTCCAGGGGCTGGCGAACATGGAGGAGAGGTCATTGCTCAAGGTACAGTTGAGGATATTGAGAGATCTGAAAAGTCTATAACGGGGGCTTATTTGTCTGGCAGGAAATCTATTAGAGTACCTTCTAGAAGAAGAGAAGGTAATGGTAAATTCCTGCGCATAGTGGGAGCACGCGAGAACAATCTGAAGAACATAGATGTCGAGATACCTTTAGGAAAGTTCATATGTGTAACTGGTGTGTCAGGATCAGGCAAGAGCACCCTGGTCAACGATATCCTTTACAGGCGTCTGGCTCAGGAGTTCTACGGCTCGAAGGACAAGCCCGGAGATCATGACAGAATAGAAGGAATTCATTACCTGGATAAGGTGATCGACATAGATCAATCTCCTATTGGGAGGACACCTAGATCTAATCCGGCCACATATACGGGAGTGTTTACTTATATTCGTGAAGTGTTCTCAAAGGTCCCTGAGGCTAGGGCTAGGGGTTATCAGCCTGGGCGTTTTAGCTTCAACGTAAAAGGAGGTCGGTGCGAGGCCTGTAAAGGTGAGGGTATCATCCAGATAGAGATGCAATTCCTACCTGATGTCTACGTGCCTTGCGAAGTGTGTCATGGCAAGCGGTACAATCGCGAGGCACTTGAGATCAAGTACAAGGGTTATTCCATAGCCGATGTTCTTGAGATGACGGCTGAGCACGCGATGGAGTTCTTCGAAAATATACCAGCTATCAGGAACAAATTGGAGACTTTGTGTGCGGTTGGCCTCGGATACATCAAACTGGGTCAGCCAGCCACAACTCTGTCTGGGGGAGAAGCACAGAGAGTGAAGCTAGCCACAGAGCTCTCTAAGAGAGCCACAGGTAAAACGCTCTACATTCTAGATGAACCCACAACGGGATTGCACTTTGCCGATGTAGATAAGCTCTTAAATGTACTACAAAGGCTGACTGATGCTGGTAATACAGTTCTGGTTATAGAACATAACCTTGATGTGATTAAGTGTGCAGACTGGATAATAGATCTTGGTCCTGAAGGTGGAGAGGGCGGAGGGCAAGTGATTGCTCAGGGTACTCCGGAAGATGTCGCTATGTGCGAACATTCCTATACCGGCCAGTATCTCAGACCTATGCTTGAGAGAGACTTGGAATTAAGAGCTGTCAGCTAATTTTCTTTTGATTCTATGTGTTTACTCTGTATGAACCTAGATCTTCTATCTACATATAGGATAATAATCGCAGCAAGTACAAATAGACTTGCCAGCGCTAGTATCCTTATTTCTCTGGTGCGGATTAGCCCAGCTGCCCCGAATAGTATGGCTATTATGTAGAAGATGATCGCAGTGACTCTTTGAGATAGCCCCAAAGTTACAAGCTTTTGATGCAGATGCTCCTTGTCTGCCATATGTATGACGACACCAGCTCGAATTCTCCTGATGATACTATAGGCCACATCAGCGATTGGTACTCCCATCACCAACAGGGCAGTCGTGAGCTTTGCGCTACCTAGTATAGATAATACGGCCATCAGGAATCCCAAGAAGTAAGCTCCTGAATCCCCCATAAAGATCTTAGCTGGTGCAAAGTTGTATCTTAGGAATCCTAAGGACACCCCTGCAAGTGTCGAGGCATAAATACCTAACTCGTATTGTCCTAGCCTTATGGCTACTAGCAATAAGAACACGGAGAAAATGGTAGATAGACCTGCAGTTAGGCCATCTATGCCGTCTGAGAGATTCGCTGTCTGGATCATCCCAACTATCCAAAAGATCGTGAACATGTATCCTGATATAGTTCTATCAAGATAGATAGTCCCTAAAATTGGCAGCGTTACGCTTTGGATCATGATTCCAAATCCTGCAGCTACAGCTATGGCGCACGCTACCTGAAAAAGTAAGCGTATACCGGCACTCAGATCGTAGAGGTCATCCGCAAAGCCCAAAAGCGTGAGGGCTGTGCTAAATCCCACTATCGCTATCGCATGATAAGAAGATACTTGCCCTGCAAGAGCGAACGAAGCTATTACTAATGTGAATGCTAAGTATAAAGCTAATCCTCCAACGTGTGGTGTTGGTACTTTATGTATCCTTCTAGGTGATGGGTAAACTAGCCAGCCCATCTTGTAACATATCCGAATGTGTAGATGGGTTAGCGCTATCGAAAGGAGACCACCTGCTATGAAAGCTAGAATATAAGTCACTGCTGATATGTGCCCCGTAAAAAGTGGAATCCTGGCTATTCTATCAGAGTCTATAACAATACTTTGACACTAGGAGCGGACGAAGGTTATACTCTATATCTGATGGGGGTGTAGCTCAGATGGGAGAGCGCTACAATCGCACTGTAGAGGTCAGGGGTTCGAATCCCCTCACCTCCACCAAAGCTATAGGTATGCTACTTTCCTCTTGCTGTGTCCTTATGTATCCTCGGTTGGCTTTTCATGTATTGTAGGGTTTAGAATAATTTATCTAAGTCTCAATCCCTTGAGGTCTCCCTACTGTGTGGGGACTTTCGATTTTCTGGAGGCTGTAGCAATGGTCGATAAGCCTGATGTAAGTGTTCAATCTCCAAACAATAACGACATTCATGCTATAGAGGCCAAGTGGCGTCAAAGGTGGCAGCAAACCCAGATCTATAAAACTGATCTTAGGGATGAATCTAAGCCCAAGTACTACAACTTGATGGAGTTCCCATATCCTTCGGGGGAAGGGCTGCACGTAGGACATGTTTACACCTATAGCGGAGCCGATACCAACGGTCGCTATAGACGTATGCGGGGCTACAACGTGTTTGAGCCCATGGGGTTTGATGCCTTCGGTATCCACTCTGAGAACTATGCATTGAAACTGGGAATAAATCCCATGGTGCTGACTCAGCGTACTGTGTCCCGCTTTAGGGAGCAGATGAACAGGCTGGGCTGCATGTGGGATTGGTCGCACGAGGTGAATACCAGCCAGCCTAATTACTATAAGTGGACACAATGGCTGTTTCTGCAAATGTACAAGGCGGGTTTGGCCGTACGTAAGAGTGCGCCCGTCAACTGGTGTCCTCAATGCCTAACAGTATTAGCCAATGAGCAGGTAATAAATGGGCGCTGTGAGCGGTGCGACACTGAGGTCATCCAGCGTGAGATGGTGCAGTGGTTTTTCAAAATCACTGATTATGCTGAACGGTTGCTCAATGATCTAGATAAGCTGGATTGGCCTGAGGTATCTAAGAGACTACAAAGAAATTGGATAGGTCGAAGCGAAGGAGCAGAGCTCATATTCACCATCGAAAGTACAGGTGATAAGGTGCCTGTTTTCACCACCAGGCCAGATACAGTCTTTGGGGCAACGTATGTAGTCCTGGCCCCGGAACACCCTCTGGTAGATAAAATAACCACTCCCGAATGCAGGGAGGCTGTACGAGCTTATAAAGAAGCAACTATGCGAGAGCGCGAGATAGAGAGGCTCTCGCTTGAGAAAGAGAAGACAGGGGTATTTACTGGGGCCTATGCCATAAATCCTGCTAATGGTGAGCGCATTCCCGTGTGGATAGCCGACTATGTACTAATGACATACGGGACTGGTGCGATTATGGCTGTGCCAGCTCATGACGAGCGTGACCATGAGTTCGCCAAGAAGTTCGGATTGCCTATAGTTGAGGTTGTCCAATCTCCCGAAGGCGTAGAGGAGCAGGCATATATAGGCCCTGGTCAAATGAAGAACAGTGGTCAATTTGATGGAATGCCCAATGAGGAAGCCAAGAAGGCTATTACTGACTGGCTTGCAGAAAGAGGCCTGGGGAAGCACACAGTCACCTATAGGTTGAGGGACTGGCTGATAAGCAGACAGAGATACTGGGGCCCACCTATACCGATTATATATTGCGATAACTGCGGGGAGGTGCCCGTACCCGAAGATCAGCTGCCTGTGGAATTGCCATATATTGAGAACTTCCGGCCCACAGGAACCGGTAAATCGCCTCTGGCCTTGGTCGAGGAGTTTTACAAGACAGAATGTCCCAATTGTGGAGGTCCTGCTGTACGCGAGACTGACGTCTCTGATACCTTCCTGGATTCCTCGTGGTACTACCTACGGTATCCGTCTACAGAGTTTGATGATAGGCCATTTGATCGGGATATCACTCGTAAGTGGCTACCTGTTGACTCCTATATGGGAGGCAAGGAGCACATAGTCCTGCATCACTTGTACTCTAGGTTCGTTACCAAGGTTCTGTACGACCTGGGATATCTAGAGTTTGATGAGCCATTCACTCGATTGAGACTGCATGGCATCATAACTCACCTCGGGGCCAAGATGAGCAAGTCCAGGGGCAACGTTGTTAATCCCGATGAGTACATAGAGAAATATGGAGCCGATGCTCTAAGAACTTATCTACTTTTCATGGGTCCCTATGAGGATGATAATGAGTTTAGCGTGCATGGTGTTCAGGGTGTATCCAGGTTCCTCAACAGGCTTTATTCTCTGGTAGACTCCAGGCACGATTATGGTAATGGCCCCGGCGTAGACATGAGGATGCTACATCGTACCATCGATCGGGTAACCAGAGGTATCGAAGATTTGAAGTACCATACATCAATCGCTGCTCTGATGGAGATGTCCAATTGGATAGCGGATGTTCGCTCTGAGATGACTAAGGAGCAGCTAGATACTGCTTTGAAGAATTTGGTACTGATGTTGGCACCTATTGCTCCTCACACAGCTGAGGAACTTTGGGAAAGGTTGGGTGGAGCTTACAGCGTGCATACCCAACCTTGGCCTGAGTATGATCCTTCCCAGCTTGTAGAGGAGACAGTTACTATTGTTGTGCAAGTAAATGGTAAGGTTAGAGACAAGCTGGAATTGCCATACAACGTAGCTCAGGAAGAAGCTCAAAGAGCAGCACTGGAAAGCGAGAAGGTTAGGGCTCATCTGGATGGGAAGAGCGTAAAGAACGTCATATGGGTACCAGGTAAGCTGATAAATATAGTAGTTGGCTAATTGGGTAACCCTGTTATACCTAATAGTTTGACCGCGTTGGAGGTGATAGCTGCTTCCAGCTCTTCTAGCTGGGCATTTCGGCATTCAGCTATCACCTCCAGAGTCTTTCTTATATAAGAGGGCTCATTGCGCTTGCCTCTATATGGCTGCGGCGGAAGATATGGTGAGTCCGTTTCGACCAGTAGTCTATCAAGGGGAACATAACCTGCCGTCTCTCTGAGTCCAGACGAAGATTTATATGTGACTGATCCTGAGAATGAGATATAGTACCCTAATTGTAGACCTAACCGCGCGTGATCCAAGTTGCCAGAAAATGAGTGCAGGATGCCAACTGTATCTTTACCTTCGCTAGCCAATACATCCAGTACGTCTTCCCAAGCGTCTCTGCAGTGTATTATCACTGGCTTGGAAAACTTTTTTGCTAGCTGGAGGTGTGTAGAGAACAGCTCCTTTTGCTTCTTTACCGATGATCCCATTCGGTAATAATCTAGCCCTGTTTCTCCAATAGCTACTACTTTGTCTGATGATAGCAATCTCTCTAGCTTGCTTTGAACCTCTTCATTCCATAAATCTGCATCATTAGGGTGTAGTCCAATAGCAGAGAATATCACGGCCTGATCACTAGCAAGCTTGATGCTTTTTTGCCATTCCTCAGGGTTAGTCCCTACATCCAAGATCAACCTTATTCCCTGTTCGAATGCTCTAACTATTACCTGTTCTCTATCCTCATCAAACGCGGTGCTATTTATGTGTGCGTGCGAGTCTACAAGCATCTCTGTATTCCCCAAGAGAATGTTTCCGTTTTGTACAACTTATTCTGTAGGTGTATTGTGCCAGATATTCGGTATAATCTTCTGAGCTCAATTGCTTAACCTAGCTATTGGAGAGATTTCTCTTGATAGACAGATATACCCTCCCGGACATGGGTGCTATCTGGTCCGAGGAGAATAAGTTTAATCAGTGGCTTAGAGTTGAGCTTGCAGTATGCGAGGCGTGGGCGGAAGAAGGCGTTATACCGCAGTCGGACCTAGAAAAACTCAAACATGCATCTGTAGATCCTCTAAGAGTCAAAGAGATCGAGAAAGAAACTGATCATGACGTTATTGCTTTCGTTAGGGCTGTAGGCGAAACGGTAGGCCCTGAGCGTCGGTGGATTCATCTCGGGCTGACAAGCTCTGATGTTGTTGACACAGCCTTATCCCTGCTCCTGGTTGAGTCGGGGAAGCTCATACTTCGGACCTTGTCGGAGCTAGAACAAGTAGTTACCGATCTTGCTGTCAAATATAAAGATACCCCAATGATAGGGCGTACTCATGGTGTGCACGCCGAGCCAATCACCTTCGGATACAAGATGTTGGTATGGTTAGATGAGCTGAGGCGTGTGCGGGCTCGCATGACCTCCGCCGTAGAAAGTGTAAGGATAGGTAAGCTGTCAGGTGCGGTAGGCACGCATGCTAATATACCGCCTTCAGTCGAGGAACGTGCCTTAAGTAAACTCGGGCTTAAGGTGGCACCAGTAGCTACTCAGGTTATAGGTAGAGACATACATGCTGATTTCTTGCAATCTATAGCTCTGATTGGGGGAGTGCTTGAAAGGCATTCAACTGAGATAAGGCACCTGCAACGTACTGAAGTTAGGGAGGCTGAACAGCCTTTTGGTGAAAAGCAACAAGGCTCCTCAGCTATGCCTCATAAACGCAATCCGGAAAAGATGGAGAGAATCAGCGGGTTAGCTAGAGTCCTTCGTGGCTATGCGCTCACTGCTCTGGAAAATATAGCTCTCTGGCACGAAAGAGACATAAGCCATTCTTCTACGGAAAGGATAATATTCCCGGGCGCTTGTACCCTGGTTCACTACATGCTTGTCCTTATGAGGGATAACCTTGAAGGGCTCAGGGTTTATCCAGAGCGAATGTTGTATAACCTCCATATGACCGGAGGTTTGGTTTTCTCTCAGAGGGTATTGCTAGCTTTGGTTGAAGCTGGTATGGATAGGCAAGAGGCTTATAAGTTGATCCAGAAATACGCCATGCAGAGCTGGGAAACAGGGCAGAATTTTGCCGATCTTCTCCGTCAAGATGAGCGTGTTATGAATCTCCTAGGCGAGTCGGGATTAAGAGAAGCGTTCAGCTTGGAGCCACATCTTAAAATACATTTACACAGGATTTGAACGTATGGGGGTGAAACTTTGAGCAAGGCAGTAACAGAAACTAATCTACCTGGAATAAATCTTATACATAGGGGCAAGGTTCGAGACACATATGATCTAGGCGACTCTCTTCTAATGGTAGCTACAGATAGGATTAGTGCCTTCGATTGGGTTCTACCTACTCCGATACCTGATAAGGGGAAGGTTCTTTCCCAGATATCTGTGTTCTGGTTTGAAAAAGTTGGCGGATATTGTTCCCAAATCATTTCATTACTGATGACATAAATAACTATTCTCATCTCTTGCCGTATAGTGATGTCCTTAGAGGACGATCGATGATCGTCAAAAAGGCCAATAGAATTGATTATGAATGTGTGGTTAGAGGTTATATCACAGGTAGTGGGTGGGCAGAATACAAGAAACAGGGGACAGTAGCTGGCAAGCCTATGCCTGAAGGATTAAGGGATGGAGATAAGCTGCCAGAGCCCATTTTCACACCTGCTCGCAAAAACGAAGAGGGACATGATGAGAACATAACCTATGAAACTCTTGAGTCTGAGGTTGGTTCTGATTTGGCTTCTCAGCTTAGGGATATAAGCATACAGCTCTATCAGGCTGGGAGGGACTACGCAGAGACTCGTGGGGTTATCATTGCTGATACCAAGTTTGAGTTCGGTTTTGTTGATGGACAGCTTACTCTTATAGATGAGCTGCTAACTCCTGATAGCTCTCGATTCTGGCTGGAGTCCGAATACAGACCTGGCGAATCGTTGCCGAGCCTTGACAAGCAGTACGTCAGAGACTGGCTAACTCAATCTGGATGGGACAAGAATTCTCAGCCACCAGAGCTACCTGATGAAGTGGTAGAGGCGACTAGGCAACGTTATCTAGAGGCTTACAGGATGCTTACGGGGAAGGAGCTTGAGCTTTGAGCCGTTGGCATGGCAAGGTAACTGTAACTCTTAAGCCCTCCGTAAACGACCCTCAGGGATTGGCTGTGTACGAGGGGCTGAAAACACTGGGTTTTGAAGAGGTAACCAGCGTACGCGTGGGTAAACATATTGATGTGATTCTAGATAGCCCTACAGAAGAAGATGCCAGGAGGCGACTGGCGGAGATGTGCGAGAGCCTCCTGGCTAATACTATCATTGAGACCTATAAGATCGAAGTCTCCAAAGGAGAATGATGTGCGCATTGGCATAATAACCTTTCCCGGCTCCAATGGCGATTGGGATTGTTACTATGCACTTAGAGAGATACCGGGATTTGAGCCTGTAATGATATGGCATAAAGAGCGTGACCTTCATGGTGTGAGTGCCCTTATACTTCCCGGAGGATTTGCCCATGGTGATTACCTCCGCGCCGGAGCCATAGCTAGGTTCTCACCGATAATGCACGAGGTAACTCGGTTTGCAAGCGAAGGAAGGCCTGTTATCGGCATATGTAATGGGTTTCAAATACTGACTGAGGCACATCTACTCCCCGGAGCACTGATAAGAAACAAGAGTCTTCTCTTTAGATGCTCTCTAGTTCACGTACGTGTAAAGAGCAATAGATCTCCTTGGCTCTCCTCCTTACGGGAAGGAGAGGTTTTACGCCTGGCGATAGCCCATGGCCAGGGCAATTACTTTGCAGACCAAGAGACTTTGAACTATCTGTTGGAAAACGATATGGTAGCTCTGCAATACTGTGGACCTAATGGTGAGGTAACACCAGAGTTTAACCACAATGGATCAGTCATGAGTATTGCGGGCATCACCAACGAGGCTGGCAATGTGCTGGGACTTATGCCGCATCCTGAGAGGTCCGCAGATCAATTACTTGGGTCTGCAGATGGAAGACGTATCTTCATGTCACTTGCAGTGGCCTTGAAAGAGGTGTTCGTATGAATGCGGCAGAATTGCGTGAGGTTGCTCTTACCGAGGAAGAGTATCGCACTGCAGTCAAGTTGCTTGGGCGGGAGCCCAATCGCTTAGAACTTGGGATAATCGGTGCGATGTGGAGCGAGCACTGCGGATACAAGAACAGCCGTCCATTACTTAGGTACTTCCCCACAGAAGGTGAGAAAGTCGTACAGGGCCCTGGTGAAAATGCTGGAGCCGTAGCTATAAATGATAACTTGGCCGTAGTGTTCAAGGTAGAGTCTCACAACCATCCGAGCGCAATCGAACCTTACCAGGGTGCGGCTACGGGTGTAGGTGGCATAGTAAGAGATATATTCACCATGGGAGCCAGACCCATAGCTTTGTTGAACTCTCTGCGCTTTGGACCTCTTAGTGAACCGGAGAACCGAAGGTTACTTGCAGGAGTGGTTAAAGGGATCGGAGATTACGGCAATAGCATAGGTATCCCCACAGTTGGAGGAGAGGTTTGGTTCCATCCTTCTTATAATGGGAACCCTCTGGTTAATGCCATGTGCGTTGGTGTGGCAGACATAAATAAGATAGTCCGTGCCCAAGCTGGTAGCCCAGGAAACCTATTGTTGTTAGTAGGTGCTGATACAGGTAGGGATGGTATTCACGGTGCCACTTTTGCCTCGGTGGATGACCCACATGCTAGTCACAAAGGGGTAATTCAGGTAGGCAATCCCTTTATGGAGAAGCTTCTCATGGAAGCTTGTCTGGAGTTGCTAGACTCTCCATACGTGGTGGGTATGCAAGATCTTGGTGCTGCCGGCTTGACGAGCAGTTCTGTAGAGTGTGCCGGTCGTGCTGGTAGTGGTGTGGAGATAGACGTTTCTAAGGTCTCTCGTAGGGAGTCTGGTATGACCCCTTACGAGGTTATGTTGTCCGAAAGCCAGGAAAGGATGCTTATAGTAGTCCGTCCTGAGGGTCTGGAAGAAGTTAAACAGGTTTTCGAAAAATGGGATCTTCACTCTGATGTGGTTGGTATAGTCACGTCTGATGGTATGCTCCGAGTGCGTGATGGAGATGAAATAGTAGGTGAGCTACCTATCAGGCTACTAACAGAAGATGTTCCTAAGTATGTGAGAGAAGCTACTCCATCTCCCGAGGTCATAAACAAAGCCTCAATCGATGTGGACTCTAAGTTTTCTGGTCAGGTGGACTTTGATCCCGAATCAGATCTTATACGGTTGCTTTCTTCACCCAATATAGCCAGCAAGCGCTGGATTTGGGAGCAATACGATCATACCATTGGCACTAGTACTGTGAAGGGCCCTGGATCGGCAGATGCTGCCGTTATGCGTGTTCGGCCTCATGGTCAAGGTGTGGCTATAACAATGGATTGTAACCCCAGGTACTGTTATCTGGATCCTTACTGTGGGGGTATGGCAGCTGTAATTGAGGCAGCCCGTAACCTTGCTTGTGTTGGGGCAGTACCAATAGGTATGACGAACTGCTTGAATTTCGGTAATCCTGAGAAGCCAGAAATCTATTGGCAATTGCGAGAGTGTATACTCGGTATGAGTGATGCTTGTAGGCACTTGCAAATACCCGTAGTAAGCGGAAACGTTAGCTTATATAACGAGAGCAACGATAAAGCCATATATCCAACCCCAGTAGTAGGTTTGGTGGGGCTTATAGAATCAGCTTCGGGCTCTGTTTCGGCGGGTGCAAAGAGTGGGGATGCTATTTACCTCCTACACACGTCTCAGCAGGTTACTTTAGGTGCTAGCGAATGGCTAGCAGTGGTTGCTAATGAGGAGTCGGGTCATCCGCCAGTTTGCGATCTTGATAAGGAAATATCGCTCCATAGGCTACTTGTAGAGTCCATTCAAGATGGAGTTATTAGTGCTGCACATGACGTATCAGATGGTGGACTGTTGGTAGCATTGGCAGAGATGGCCATCATAGGTGGTGTAGGTATTGATGCTAGCAATTGGAAGCCTCAGATTAAACCCTTGTATCTATTTGGCGAGGGGCATGGCAGGGCTCTTGTCTCGGTTCCTGCTAATAAGGAAGAAGAGCTAACCGATTTGTGCGGTCAATATGGTGTGCAATTCGAGCGGATAGGCGTAGTGGGTGGTGATGCCTTAATTATTGGTGATGTCATCAAGCTTCCTGTAGCCGAACTTATCGATGTGTACGATCAGGCTATTCCAGATATGCTTGGGCGGGATAGTAAGGGGCATTAACTCTGCTTCGTGTTACGTAGCCTATCTGGAGACAGAAATTTGTATCCACTACCCCTAATAGTTGCTATGTATTTTGGATCATTAGGATCATCTCCTAGTTTTTTCCTAATCCTCCCAATGTAAACATCTATCTGGTTGCTGGATGTGTCAGCAACGTATCCGGCCGCGTACATAGCTAGGTCATCCCTTGACACAACCCTATTAGGACTAGACATTAACCTTTGTAATATGCGCATCTCCATTGGTGTCAGGGTGACCTTTTCCCCTGAGGGTAGCTTAGCTGTCAAGTCCGGTATGTTAAGCTCGATGCCGTTTTCCACTATTAGCATATCCATCGTCGCCGCCAATTGACGGTTGGCTCGCCTGAGAACAGACTTAACTCTGGCTACCAGCTCTGCAGGCTCGAATGGCTTTACCACGTAATCATCAGCCCCAGATTCAAGCCCAGTAAGCTTATCCTGCATTTCAGCACGAGCGGTGAGCATGATTACAGGCATCTCAGGATATTGCTTCTTTATGTGTTTGAGCAGGGTGAATCCATCCATCCTGGGTAGTTGAACGTCCAGAAGTATAAGGTCAGGCGTCCTTTGTTCTAGTGCTCTCAAGGCCTGACTCGGATCGGCAGCAATTTCAACCTCGTGACCTTCATTTTCCAACAGGAAATCTATCAGTTTTCCTGTTAGAGGGTCATCATCGACAGCTAATATTAGCGCCTTGCGTGGTTGCATTTTGTATCCCTCGCACTCTTGTACAGGCTTTATAGACATCCACGCATACAGTATAAGACATTATTAGCTATATTTATCATCTGTTCCTACCTAGTTGTTAGCCTTAGTGAGGAATAAGGGCAAGAAGGGCAGGAGGTTCAAACATGACCTCCTCTGCCCATTAGATGTCGCGTGGAGTTATTTCTACTTACCGATGTTACCCAGTGCATTCAAGATGGCTGGGATGGCAGGTCCAAGAAGTACTACGAATACGGCCGGGAATATGAATAGCACCATAGGTATGATTATCTTGATCACTGCCTTGTGTCCCAACTCCTCAGCCCTTTGTCTTCGTCGAAGCCGCATCTGTTCTGATTGTATAGACAGGGTTCTACCTATACTAGCTCCTATCTCATCTGCCTGGACGATGGAGCTTACGAGTAACTTCATCTCGTCAAGCTGTACTCTTTCGGCCATGGATCTAAGGGCATCCCTACGGCTCTTGCCGAGTTTCATCTCACTAAGAACCAATGCAAATTCCCTAGCTATATCGTTGTCCCATTTCTGAACGATCTCCAACATAGCAGCATCGAAGCCCAGTCCAGCCTCCACACTTATGGTGAGAAGGTCGAGGGCGTCCGGCATCTGAAGTAATATCCTTCGCCTGCGTTGTGTGATTTCCCGAGAGAGCCAGAATAGGGGCAAATATACTCCCGCAGCTAGTAGTACCAGCCCCAATATTAGGTTGTGAGTTAGTAACAGTCCTAGTACTAAGCCAGTTAGTCCCAGCAAAACCTGTATTGTAATGAAATGTGCTAGGCGAATACCATGGGGATAGGCGGCAGCTATCAGTTTGTCTACAATGAACCTTTGCCACTTACCAGGAATCCATCTAACTACTGTTACTGAGACTAAAGGCACCAGTGGTTTGATCAGGTCTACTATGGAAGTCTTCTTTTTCGTGACTGAGACTTCTGGAGTTATATCTTGTTGTTCCTCGTGCAGCAATTTCTTAAGTCTTCTTTGTATAGGACTTGGCCTTTGAGCTAAAGCCACCCCATAGACTAGAAATAGGATGCCACTTGCAGCAATTATCCCTAGTGTGGGTAAGCTCACTGGTGGAGGTGGTACCTCACCTGCTGGCTTGCCTGGGTTTATCACTGGCAGATTCCCTACCCTGATTGGTTGTATGCTGCTAGTTTCACTTGTCCTGCTAGCATAGCTGTAAGAGAAGCTATATATCGGGGAAGAAGGTGAGGATTTAAGATAGATATCTACTTTTACCTTCTCGCCTTCCTTTGATATGGTTGAGGATGTGTATGATAGCCTATATTCTTGATGAAGTTTCTGAGATATATCGGCAAATACTCTTCTGAGTTGGGCGTTAGTTGGAGCTGAGAAGTATTCCCCCCCAGTCTCATTTGCTATTTTCTGTAATCCTTGTGTATCTACCTTTTTGCCGAATCCGACCGTGAACACAGATGCCCCTACTTCCTGGGCCTTGGCTACGGCTTCCTCCAAAGTAGTGTTTCTTGAAGTATTGAAGCCATCGGTCATCAACACGATTGCCTTAGTATTCTGCCCCTTAGCTACCTCCTGAGCTGCCAGTGATAGTCCTTGATATAGGGCAGTGCCCACACTTCGGCTGAGTTTCTGAATGGATTCTTGTACTCTTGCATGATCCTGGGTCAAAGGCTCGATGACCCTTGCCGTCTTATCAAAGGTTATCAAGCCTACCTTGTCCTCTGGCGATAGTCCATTGATTAAGCCGTAAGCTGCATCTTGGGCAGCTGTGAATGCGTCGTCATTCATACTTGCACTTGTGTCTAGAGCCAGTACTACATCTATAGGATCAGGGTTCTGGTAGAAGGGATAGACAGCTATATCGGATTGTTCTTTTCCGTTCTCTTTTACGATAAAGTCATCCGCACTTAGGTCGGTTACTGGTAGACCCTTGGAGTTTGGTCGCAGAGAGCGTCATGACGATTTTGGGTTGTGATGTAGTTGAGACCTCTCTGATGCTTACTCTAACTGTATTTCCAGAATTTGCAGCTAGAGCTTCAGTGAAGTATGAGTAAAAAGTAAGGATCACTAAGATCAGGCTAATTGTTGCAGGTATACGTGCTTTCATAATCATCAGACCTTTATAGCTATTATCCGCCTCATCATGTAATAGCCCATCATAATGCCCGCTAGGGCAACTGCCAGCATTATTCTTCCCATGTTCGTAGTAAACAATGGCATTATGTAGCTCCTGTTCAGAAGGAATATGACTGCGGCCAACAGAAATGGTATTGCTGTGACTATATAGGCAGAAATCCTACCTTGCGCGGTTAGGACTTTTATCTCTCCCTTGATCCTCAGCCTTTCCCTGATCGTAGTTGAGATCGACTTCAGAACGTGAGCCAAACTACCGCCAACTCTGTATTGGATATTTATTGCTGTTATCATCATGTCCAAATCTTCACTGGGACACCTTTCCAGCATTCTTCGGAGAGCTTCCTCCTGACTGAGTCCCAACTCCTGATCACGCACTACCTTTATGAGCTCCTCAGATATAGGGTTGGACATCTCTCTAGCCGCTAGCATCATTGCCTGTGCAAGGCTAGAACCTGCCTCGAGAGCTCCTGCTAATACGTCTATAGCGTCTGGAAGTTGCCTTTCCAGGGCACTTAATCTTCTCTTTCGGCGCAGAGCCAGGTAAGCTCTGGGCAGTTGGTAGCCAGCTATCAACCCGAAAATCGCTGCTATGGTCCTAAACAGAGGATAGTTACCTGGAATAAGCAGCATTACTAGGAAGGAGCATAGCAGCGCACTAGCCAGACGGATCAAGATGAACTTATCGGCTGCTATACCTAGTCCGGCTGTTAGTAACTCTCTTCGGAATTTGGGAGTGATTATAATATCCTTTAGTTTCTCTCTAATTCTCCAGCTGAGTAGCGCTTTTTGCGGTAAGATCTCCGGTGACGTGTCTTGAGACGAACTAGTAGCTTCAAGATGCCTGCCTATTAGCTGATGTAATCTCTCCTGCCATCTCCTATACTTTATGTATAGAGCTAAGCCTAGGAAAATCAAGAAAATTCCTAGGGCTACAGTTACTCCGGCTAAGTTTTCTGGCTGAGTGAAGATAGTATCCAGGTTGGCCACTTGTTTCTCCCTTTTATGATGCCTGGAATATGGATGGTGGTACGTGAATATTGTGAGCTGCGAGTTTCTCAAGGCACTTTGGCCTGGTGCCCTTTGCAACTAGCTCTCCAACAACTTGCCGCCCAACCATACCATACTGTCTAAACTCGAATATATCCTGCAGGACTATGGTATCGCCCTCCATACCCTGTACCTCGCTGATCTTGACGACCTTGCGGGAACCATCTTGCAGTCTTTCCTGGTGCACTATAATGTCGATTGCCGAAGCTATTTGTTCACGGATGGCTCTAAGCGGCAGATCCATGCCTGACATCAACACCATGGTTTCCAACCGCGCAAGTGTATCCCTAGGAGAGTTGGAGTGTAGCGTTGTTAGAGAACCATCATGCCCTGTGTTCATCGCCTGGAGCATGTCCAAGGCCTCACCGCTTCTTACCTCACCAACTATGATTCGGTCGGGACGCATACGAAGGGAGTTGACCACTAGGTCTCTGATCGTAATCTCTCCCTTGCCCTCAGCATTTGGAGGTCTCTTCTCCAATCTGACAACATGTCTCTGTCTTAGCTGTAGTTCTGCTGCATCCTCTATAGTTATTATTCTTTCGTTATCTGGGATGAAAGAGGATAGTACATTTAGAAGGGTTGTCTTTCCTGAGCCTGTACCTCCAGAGACCACCATATTTAGCCTGCCTTTAACACAGGCTTTGAGAAACTCAACTACGGGCGGTGTAAGAGTGCCAAATTGAAGCAGATCGTTTACGGTAAGGGGATCAGCTGAGAACTTTCTAATGGTTAGCACTGGTCCCACTAGCGATAGGGGAGGTATGATTGCGTTCACGCGGGACCCGTCTGGTAGTCTTGCATCTACCATAGGGGAGTTTTCATCACATCTTCTACCGAGAGGGGCTATTATACGCTCTATGATCCTACGTACATGCTCTTCGTTATCGAATTTGACGTTGGTTTCCTCAAGTCGGCCATTTCTCTCGACCCAGACATGATCGGGTCCGTTTACCATGATCTCCGTGATAGTCTCATCCTGCAGTAAAGGCTCTAAGGGGCCAAATGCCAGTATCTCGGCTGAGATGGCTTCGAAGAGCCTTACTCTATCTGGCCTAGGAAGTTGGATATTCTCCTCAGCTAGTATCTCGTTGAACATGCCCTCTAGGGTTCGCCTGATCGTGGTTATGTTCTCTGCGTCAATGTTTCCCCCGAGATCTACTTCCTCAAGCAACCTTCTCTGTACCAGCGACTTGATCTGGTGCCAGTTGACCCGCTGAGACGTACTCTCCGTCAGAGGTGGACTAACCACAGTCTGGATAGGATTGCCGTTGTTTATGCTCGCAGATACACCCTCGTTAGGTGTGTGTCCGTTATTTTTAGGTTCTTGATTGTTGTTTCTGTTGAGTCGATCCGAGATCGAGAAGGGCATGCTCAGTCCTCCTAACTAGGTGTTTTGTACTACTGCGGGGTTAGGTTTCTCTTGTCTTCGACCAATGCGTATCCAGCTGATTATCTTGGCGGTCCTCTTGCGCTTGGCTTCTAGTTCGCCTTCGCTAAGCTTTGTAGCCAAATTAACGAAGGCTTTGGTCATGCCGGACTTTGCTTTCTCCATAACCACTGGTACGCCGGTATTAGTTGCAGAGATCATCTTCTTACCACCTGACGGGATAGTAGCACCTATCTCATACTTGATGTGTTTCTTGATATCATCCAGGTTAACCGCACCTTTACTTCCTGCCCTGTTGATGAGTAAGAAAATCTTCTCCTGCGGATATCCCAACCGGGCAGTTAGCTGTAGAAACCGTGCAGTATTGCGTAGTGCCGCTACTTCCGGGGTACTGACTACCACTATCTGATCGCAGGTATCAAGTGCTGCCATAGAGACCGCATCAAGGATGTGGGGAGTGTCTATGAGCACATAGTCTGCTGCTTTACGTAATACCCCTATGATCCGAAGAAACTGTTCTTCTGTTATTAGCTCGGATCTCTCGATCTGAGATGGAGCTAGGAGCACTTTAACCCCGCTGCTATGTGTTGCCATAATCTCTGATAGAAGATCCTCGTCTAATTCCTTCATGTGAGGCATAAGGTCAGCTATGTTCGTCGGGTGGTCCAGGTCGAGTAAGACGCCAACATCTGCTGACTGGAGAGCTGCATCTACAATTACGACTCTCTTCTTGGTGAGCTGTGCAAGCGAGATGGCGGTGTTCACTACCATTGTGGTGGTGCCTGAACCACCTTTTGCGCTATGAAAGGTTAGAACTCTAGCTAACCTGGGCTGATCTCCCGTGGCTTGAGCTACGATCTGAGTTCTTCTGCGCCTCTCTCTAGCTACCAGTCGTCTGATTGAAGCTACCAGCTCGTTACGGTCATCAAGGCTATAGAGGCATAATTGTGCTCCAGCTAATATGCACTCTCTGGCCAGATCCGGTTCTTCGCTACTGAACAATACTATGATTGGGATCTCCGGGACTGAGGAATCGAGGGACTCAACTATAGATGACACTCCTGGAGTATCACCTGCCAGCAGGACTATATCAGGTTTGTGTTTCTTGGCGGCCCTTACTCCTTCGCCAAAGCTGGTGTGTGAGTTAATAATCTCTATACCTGGTTCAGAGGCCAACATTTGCTTTATAGCCTCTGCATAAATTACAGAGTCATCCAAAACTAAGCATTTGAGTGACATCAAAGAAGTTTGCTCTGGCATCTCTTTATACCTCTAATCCTCGCTTTTTACTTCACAGGCTCTGGCTTGCGGAACTTATACTTCACGATCACGGAATCCTCGGTCTCACCATCCGTCTCATGCTGCTTGTGATCGTCGCTAGATCCGCGTAGTGCTAGATCTATCACTGCTTTATCGCTATCCTTGGCAAGCTTGAGTGTTACTGCCTGTTGGGGATCAACTAACAGCACTACGGCCGGAGATTTGGCATTACCTCCGTCGCTACCCGCACCAGTACCAAGCACATCTAGTACTTCAAGGTCTTGCAGCGTGGTTTGAGTTGTAGCTCTTTCCTCATCGGATGTTTGTCCATCTGGCCCTATAGATGTCATCTTGACAAAGAAGGTTACTAATACATCTACCCTGTCTCCAGGCTGAATCTGTCCGTTTCCGCTAAGCAGATCGGATGCAGGCAGAGCGAAGGCAACCTTCCCCTTTGGGATGCTAAGCGCGAGCTTACCCACCTGCTTAGTATCTGATAGAAGTGGTCTGGTAATTATTTGACCTTTGACGATATTGGTGGCGCTGTAGCGATTCACAGCATCATTTATGCTACTTACTGCCTCGCTTGGAGCAAAGTCGGCTGGAAATGGCTTTGTTTCCAGCATCGATGCTGTTATAGGGCTTCCCTGAGCTATATCCTGAGCTGCTACTACCACTTGTACCTGTTTTATTACAGGCTTGGCTTCTCTAGCCGCCCTGGTGACGTTGATTACTGTAAGTCCGGCAAAAGCTGCCAGAGCTAGACCAACTATCATTAGCAAGATTCCAATTCTCTTACGCATAGGTACCTCCTAAATACAGGATAGTCCTGCAGCTTAAATAATCTCTGACTACCACGTGTTTCTTTTCTGACTTTTCTTTCAGTTTGAAAGAGCCTTTAGTCTATTAGTCTGACTGTGTTCTGAAACGGCGAAGGACTGCCAGATTCGGGCGGAGCATTGACTGATATCGCTGGGAAGTACCCTCTTATTTCTGAACTGTTGGTAAAGCTCCGAGCTGGATAGCTATAAGCATTAGGCTGGTATGGATCGTAGAACCTGTATATCCTCCAATCCCTGAGACTTACTCTATTTACATCTCCTCCTGACCCGGTCAGCGTGACAAATTTACCCCTTTGAGTTGAGCTCTTCGAGCTTTGGAATGTCTCTGCCTTATCCCAGAGGTAGACTGCTACTAGTGCGTAGTTGCCTCCGCACGAGTCCTTCCCTACTACATGGTTGTGCACATATTCCTTCATGGCATCTGATATGTTGTTCCCAAGATTGCCGGTAATCACCTCTACCTTGTCTCCATAGTTGGAATAGGTGGAGGTGCGGTTTACCTGCCAGCTTGAGAGTTTCCCACTGTAGCTTGGAGTAGTAGGCTCATTGTTGGCATCCGAGGGCGGGGCCAGGTAGCTTCCAGCAGTTAGCTTGATACCTAACCCGTTTCTGAACCACTGCACTAATGAATCATGCACGTCGCTACCGTTCAGGTTAGCTGGAGGTCCCTCAGTATCTCCATATGGATCATTGCTGTCGTTGATGAACTCTGTGATCATTTGCACATGATTAGGGATAGTGCCGGCAACTTTCTTTGACGGATCGTAATTTTTCTCTTGGACATAAGCTGAGTACTTGCCGACATAGAACAGCCCTTTGAAGTCTCCCACGGTTGATCCCGAGTCGTTTGGTGACCAAAACACTACAGGGGGAGGGCAAGCACCGTTCGTGGGGAACTCAGTTAGAGCGTTTCCAGTGTACTTGCGAGTCATTGGCCATACCCCCGTGGGTGGGTACTTGGGCTTAGAGACTGGGAATATCTGGGCAGCCGCCGTAGCTCCTGCCGACATCTTGTCTCTTCCTATGACCGTGGCAAGGAATGTAGAATAGGTGCGCTTGACGCTTACCCTTACTATAGCTGTACCGCTAGGTACACGCCCATTCGATGTTGGGCTTCGAGCTAGGAGACTCTTGTTGACGTTGAGGTACTCAATGCAAAATGGTCCGCTTGAACAACTTCCTGCCGCTTCATAAGTAGCTCCTGGAGGAGTTATTCCGCTGTTAGCATCTATGTATCTCTTTACCGTATCCCTTATATTTTGATCATTTACCAGAAATGTCCAACTGCCGTCACTGGTACCTTGCAGGTTGTTGGCAAGCTGGTTAGTAGCTGCAAGCGCTGCTGCATCCACAGCGTTTTGCATGAACCTTCTCTGTGAATAAGCCATGCCCAGGTCTATTCCCATAGCGATGAAACCTATTAGTACTACCGATAGTAGCGCGAACAGTACGAGGGATTGCCCGCTTCTTGGGACAAATAACTTTCCAGTTCTAGCTCTTATACTCATTGTTCTTCTCACACTTTTCATTGTTCCAGTGACATCTCCGAACTTGCCTTAAGATTTATTTCGCCCCCTGGGATCAGGTTAGATACTAAGGGGGTTATAGGCCTGAAGTTGTAGCTTATGCTCACCTTGATGCTACCATTGGGGGATGTACCGGAGCGTGTGATCGTTATATTTGAGTTCGAGAGTGGTACCCCAGTAGATTTTTGTAGCACCGTGTTGATGATCTCGGCATCTGAATGTGATTTGACTATCCCGTAGCGTGCACCCTCCCTAGCTGCGTTGGCTATAGCGTTGTAGTACCAAATGGCTCTGCCGAAATCCACGGTAAGCATTATGAGCAGAAGCATAATAGGGATAGTCAGAGCGAATTCGACTATCGCTTGTCCTGGCAGGTGGTTATTGTTCCTTATAATGCTTCTGCTCATATGCTCCTGCCTAAGGGTTTAGTGTGATCTGTGCTGCTGGCATCCTGCTGGTGGCTCTCAGGTTTATGTTCTGGCCTACTAGCTGTTGCACCAAGGGCGTTATTAGCTTGAAGTTATACTGCACTGTAACGCTCACATATCTGTCACCCGTGTTAGGATCTACGGTAGGTCCTGAGGGTGTGACCGTTATATATGGTCCTAAGGCGCCAGCCTCTCTTACCGCTATCGATATAGCCTGCCCACTTTGATCTGTGTGGAGCGAATAGTATCTAGCGCCCTCGCGAGCGGCATTGGTAATGGTTTCCTGAAAGTAGAAAGCCCTACCTAGATCCAGCAAACCCAGGGTGATGAGCAGCAACACTGGTAAAATCAGAGCAAACTCTACTATAGACTGCCCCTCTAACGTCTTACATTTCCTTGGTGCCTGTCTATACTCGTACATACTCAAGTTAAGATTGTCCTGTATGTTTTTATGGGAAAGCGTTTACTGCTCTGTAGTAGTAGGTCAATAGGGTTTGCCCAAATAGATCAAGAGCTGCAAATACCACTAGCGCTACCACTAGAATAATGACAGCGTACTCCACAAGTCCTTGGCCCTCAACTGCCAGGAGCAGTTTCCCGGGTAGTTGGTTGATCCTACGAGATAGGTTTTGTAGATTCATCCTAAAATTCTCCTGGCTCGTTATTGTGGAGATTATGGCTAAGGGCCAGCTGTACTTACAGCTGGCCCTTAGCGTAGGGGGCTGAACCTGAGATTAGCTACCCGATCCTGATAAAGTCTGTGTGATCCTCTGGAATACGTTGCTTATTTGGCCACCGAGCAATCCCAGTGCAACAATCGCGGCAATGCTTACCAGTACGATGATAAGTGCGTACTCTACCATGCCCTGGCCTTCCCTGGGCTTCATGGCTGACTCGAGGGCGAGGTTCACCTCGGTCATCAACCTTACATACAACTCGTTTAGCTTCTGCATTTCCGTCTCCTTTTGTTTTATATTTGGGGTGTTCCCGCTTGATATCTTCAGTATATTGGTGCCTTCTGAACAATGCATGAATGCGACTAGCAGATTACATAACAGTTCTGTTAGATTGGATACGATCCTTGCACCGCCATATGGCATCTTGTCGAGCATATATAACGGCAGTTTCATCTTTGTAGACCAACCTCCAACCTTTGATTCGTTCAAAGGCTGGTGATGAGTGAGCGGGGAATATTGCGTAGCGTGCAGGAGATTGTTGTACTATCTGTTCCCAACCATGTGACTGGTTGACAACTTTCAGATAATTCTGGAAAAGCTGTTTGCTGTATAACACCTCTGCTCTGCCATCAAATGACACACCGGATAGGAGGCATTTGTTTCCCAGATTATGAAGCCGCCCCAGTTATAATCGTTCCACACAGGTGCAGGGCTACCACAAGCAGTTAGCTCTTGTACAGCCATTCTTGGGAAAGTGAAGCTACTGCTATCTGTAGCGCTTGGCGTTCTAAGTAGCGATAGTACAAGAATGCTGGCCAGGAGAATAGCTGTTGACAACACACTTACCTTTCTACTGATTGTGGGGTTGGTGAATAGCCCCTGTGTGAAGAGAGCTTTAAGTCTTTCTTTTTTCAGTAAGCGAGAGCAGTATTGAGTAAACTAGCAATGGTATCAAAAAGGGTGTATAACGAGCTGTCTGGATAGTGGGAAGTATGAGTCCTAGGGCTCCGATGGCCCTGGGTTCCCACCTAAGTATGCCCAGAGAGCATGCTGCTAACAGCAATATAGCTGTAGGAAGGAGCGATAACTTAAGTGGTTGGAGAGAAGTCCAGTCTAGATTGTACTTTTGGGTATAAGCTCCAGTCCACTGCATTACAGGCCAGCGCCAGAGAATATTCCATTGGGGATTAAGGATAAATAGTAATATCCCCGCCAGGATTGATGCGCAAGCTAGTAATCCGGATTTTATCTGTTTCGATGTAAGCCACACTAAGGCGGAAACGGTCATTATTGCAAAGCCAACCTGAAATGTAGCATGGGCATTTGCCCACAATCCCAAGATAAGGCCGCTGATAACTGCCTTATTAGGTGTAAATGGTAGGTCTAGCATCAACACCAGCAAGCTGAACAACATGAATCCTATTACATGAGGTCTGGCTCCTGTGTACGGAAATATTGCCAGTATTGAAAGCAACAACATAGAAGCTTCTAATAGTGGGTGCAGGGTGAATCTGCTAATAAGCAGGGCTAAGGGTAGCAGGGTAAGGACCATTCCAAGTCCCGAGAAGATCTGCAAGCCCCTGTATCCCATCAGACTCCAGATTAGATACAGAAGCTTGTCTACTTGGGCATAGTGTGCTATTACTCTCTGGCCGTCCGCAGACCAAGAGAAGTGATCAATGTAAGGGCTTGTTCCTTGCTCTAAGGCAGCTCTTCCAGTGGCTAAATGCCAATAAATATCGTAGTCCTGCCAAGAGAGATAACTGGAGTAGAAAGCCATTATCAGCAGGATAGCCGCAACAGGTGAGAAAAAATATCTACCTGCTCCTTTGTTATCTCCAGACATTACAAATCTTTCCCTAATCTCTAGGACTTTGCTGTAGCAAGCTTAAGTATGCTTCTGAGCATGACTTTAGAGCTTGCGGTTATTGTGAGAAAGAGATGAAAGATCACTTAGAAATCATGACACTTTAGTCATTTTGGGCGATTACTTATTGTAAAGGACTGTTATCCCCTGTTAGACTCAAGCTTAGGAGTTGGATCATACATGTTGAACACAAAGGCTACTTCTATCACAACATTCTCTCTTCACGAGCTGATGGACGATCTTCATCGTAGGTCGTTGCAGGGTAACCTAACTGCCTCCGAGTGTTATCCAACTGGTATTCGTGCTCTAGATAGGAGGATCGCAGGTGGGCTTAGGAAGGGTAACCTCTTCCTGCTAGGTGGAGGAGAAGGCGCTGGTAAGACCACTTTTGCTCTTCAAATAGCACGCAATATGGCTATCGAAGGGGTAGATGTGATCTACATATGTTATGAGCATTCCGAAGAGGAGCTGATGCTTAGGCTGATATCTATGGAAAGCGCACGTAAATTACCCAATGGCGATGTGGTGGGATTAAGGTTGTCAGATCTATATGATGAGCTTCGATCAGCCAATAGGTCTCCATCTGGTGCGTTAGCAAAGCTTGAGGGCGATCAATATGCCCGTTTGGCTCTCGAGAAGATGGAGGGTTATGCCTCCAGGTTCAGGATTGCAAAGGCTTCTTCTTCCAGTACGGACCTCGATGTTATTTCAAGGTTAGTGGATGAGCATATAGCTAATGGAAGCAAGAGGCTATTTCTGGTGATCGATTACCTTCAAAAGATCTATAGCAACGAGCGTGCTCTGAGCGAGGAGGATAGAACTGGAAAGGTAGTTGAGGGGCTTAAGGACCTTGCACTGAGTCGTGAGGTCCCGATCCTAGCTATCGTTGCAGCTGATAAAGAGGGTATCCGTGCGCGGAGGCTCAGGTCTTACCACCTCAGAGGGTCATCAGCTCTATTGTACGAAGCCGACTTGATCATAGTAATGAACGAAAAGAGTCGAATTGTCTCCAGGCAGGCAGTTGATCTTACGGCTTACAAGGCTATACAGATGTCAGGCTGGGTGGTATTTAGTATAGAGAAGAACAGGCTGGGAAGAGATCTGGTAGATTTTCAGCTCAAGAAGATGTTCAACTTCTCCATGTTCGATCCCTCAGGTGATGCTGTCCCGGAGCCGTTGGTTGATGATACTGTTCATATAGAGTAGATTCATCTTCTGTCATGTGCCAGCGTTGCCTTGTTAATCTACCTTTCAGATAAAGGCAGTATGCTAAATGCATGACTCTGTTGCTATCTTACAGTAATGGTATTACTTGGGCAGCCACCATGCTACTTTTGGCTGGTATAGCTGCTCTTGTCCTAACGCTTGGTAAGGCAAAGATAGTTTCCTCCCCTGCACCTATAGTTTTTATTTCCAGTCTTATGATAGTGGTTGCCTCGGGAGCTATATTTCTAATTGCTCTCAAGGATGGTCTGGAGCGTGGAAGGCTACAGGACTTTCTAATGCTGGCCTTGATCCTCCTCTGTATGGTGCTGCTTTCAGGGGTTGTGCTTCTCAAATTTAGTGTCCAACAGGATCTGAAATTAAGGAGCGCTATTCAGTGCTGGAATGCGATGTTTAACAGTTCTACAGATGGCATGGTGCTCTTAGATAGCAACCTGCGCGTCAAGATGATGAACGAAGCTGCTAGAAGGATATTGATGTTAGATGACAGAGCTGAGGGGAGATCAATAGGTGATCTCCTCAGGCTGTCTGATCGTGGGTTAGAAGCTGATCTGGAACAGATTGCTGCGCGTAACTCTGAAAGTTCGTTAATGGTAACTTTAGGTGGAAAGGATGGGCAAGAGCATCGTGCTGCGCTTTCGGTATATAGGATAAATGACTTGCTAGGTTCGGGGGATATGCTCTTGATCCTGAGGGATATTACTAACCTTGAGAGGTTTGAACGTAAAAAGGCGCTGCTTCAGGCTAGGGAAGAGATGTTACGGATAGCGGACCATGAGATACGTACCCCAGTGTCCGTAATCAGGGGATGCGCAGAGTTGATCAAGAAGGATCGAGAGTTTATCCCAGTAAAGGTCATGCATCATGTAGAGCTCATGACATCGCAGGCCGAACGCATAGTTGATTTACTTCATCGTATTGCTCACGGCAGCACTGGTACATCTCTCAACTTGCATCAACATGATACCGATCTGGTACAGCTAGTAAGAGAGGTTGTACACAGGTTTGAAGTTACACATTCTTCCCGAAGATTAGTGTTTTATTCCCAAGTGGAAAAGTTCGAGGTCTTTGCTGATCATACTTTACTAGAACAGGCAATAGCTAACGTCATCAGTAATGGTCTCAAATATTCTCCTGAGGAGACGCAGGTAGTTGTACATCTCGAAATGATAGAAGCCGATGGACTGCTTGTAAAAATCTCTGACCAAGGTAAGGGTATACTACCCAAAGATAAAGGACTGATATTTGAACCTTTCTCTCGGGGTAGTAATGTTGGAGATGTATCTGGTGCAGGTCTAGGTCTCTACTTTGCCCGTATGATAGTGGAATCTCATGGCGGTAATATTTGGGTTGAGGACAACGTACCAAAAGGCTCTACATTCTGCATAACTTTCCCCAAGCAATTATTACTAGAGGCGACTGGTAATAGCTACTCCGATGGTAAGAGCAGAAGCTTAGCTAAGCTAACTAGCTAGGATTGGAAATGCTTACATGGTAGTAATAGTAGATGATGAACCAGAAATGCGTGAACTTCTAGTAGAGATGTTGGAACGCGAGGATATAGAAGCCCTGGCGGTGGATCCTTCTAATTCTATGGAGGTTATAAGGCGTCTCCAGCCAGAGGTCGTTTTGCTCGATATAACTATGCCTTCTATAAGTGGCTACGATATCCTCGAAAGTATTAGGTCTGATCCTTTATTGTGTGATACTTTTGTCATCATGGTCACGGGCTTAGCTGGTATAGAAGAAGTTGCTGCTGGCCTAGAAAGAGGTGCAGATGATTATATAACAAAGCCTTTTTCCATGGAGGAGCTGGTTGTCCGAGTTCGACGAGGCTTCAGATAGTCTAGGTCTTTATGGGAAGAGTGAAATAGAAAGTTGACCCTTGACCAAGAGTACTATCCACCCAGATTTTACCCCCGTGCTGTTCGACTAAAGATTTAGCTATCGCTAGACCAAGCCCTGTTCCTTTTGTTGCTGCTTGGGGATTCATGATTGGCTGGTAAAAGCGCTCAAAGATGCGATCCATGTCCTCTTCAGAAATACCTGGACCAGTATCGCTAACGCTGAAAAGCACGTGATCCCCTTGGTTTCTTACCCTAACGATCACCTTTCCCACCAGGGGGAGTAAACTTTATCGCATTACCTACGAGGTTAATCAGTACTTGTTCTACTCTTCTCCCATCTGCCTCGATTTTGGGAATCTTCTTGTCGGATAGGAAAGCTAATTCTATGTTTTGTTCCGCTGCTAATCCTGAGAGCTGAGAGACAACCTGTTTGGCTATGATCTCAGGTAATACTTTACTCTTGTGTAACGTAAAGGTTCCGGCATCTATCCTAGAGAGGTCCAAGATGTCGCTAACCAGTTGCACTAGGTGTCTTGAGCTTGACTGTATGTACTCAAGGAACTCTCTCTGTCTGTCCGCTAGGGGGCCGGTAGCGCCACTGAGTATGACGTTAGCAAATCCTAATATGGAGTTAAGAGGGGTTCTGAGTTCATGAGAGACCATAGATATAAAGTTACTCTTAGCTCTATCAAGTTCTCTCTGCTCAGTAACGTCCCTCATAGTAATAATTTCTTGTTTGTCATTTGGATTCTCTGGCTCGAGTTTTCTAACCTCCAACTCTCTAGTGCCTATAGAGGTCTCGATTCTAATGATGCTAGGAGACTCTAGGTTTAGAATCTCTTCTATTCCAATTTCACATATCTTATCGAGATCCTGCAGATGTTCGCCCACCTGATCTATTTCCAGCAGCTTTTTACCGGCAGGATTTACCTGGATTAGCCTGTTATCTGAGAAGACGAGGATAGCATCTGAGCTAGCGTTGAATATGAGGTTTTTCTTCTCCGTTTCTAGCTCTATCCTATGAACTTGAAGGTATTTGTTAACCCATACATAGAGGTGCGGCAGTAGTAGTTCAACAAGTTCTAACAAATCTCTATATATGGGGCTAGATACAGACACGCTATCGACCAGTATATATATGGTCCCAATGCTGTCTTGAGAGGCATTTTTCTTAGATATGGGAAAAGACTTCAGGATGTGCCCAAGTACTTGGGCATCTTTAGCATCCGCTATGATCTTGGGTATATCTTCATTTTCAGGATAGTAAACTATTGTCTCTTGAGAAGGAATATTGATTGCAAGTGCTAAGTGTTCGCCGAATTCAACAAGCTTCTCATATAGTTTTACCAATAGTTGCTTTGGATCCGAGGCTTCGTTCAGAGCTAATACGATCTCGAGCAAACGAGATCGTAAGCGATGTTCTTTGTCCAAGTCCAGGAGCTTTTGCAGTATAGCCTCTAGGCTGTTAGGTGGGATTGGTAAAGAATTGGCTTTCTTGCCGAGAAGCACTATATATTTGTCTTCGCCTAAAGTAACTAACATGTTACTTGTATTATCTATGACGTGTGCGCTCTTGATGGTGGGTGCCTTTTGACTAGAGTGATAAAAGATGCCCCTAGCAAGTTTATCCAGGTCTCGGTCTTGTATTTGACCTCTAAGCTCAGCTGGAACTCTTATTGAGATTCCTTCCTTGTTCCTCTCCATGATAGTAAATCCCTTGAATCCGAGGATATTACATATCTGTAAAATCGTCTCATATACTTTCGTGCCAGCATTGATCTCCACAACTTCTATGAAATATTCATGAATTATCTGGTTATATTCATTGTTATAGTTGTCACTATCTATGCACATATAAATCTCGGACAAATTAGCAAGAGCTGTAGTTATATACAACGCTTTGAGAGAAGTATATGAGCTAGCTAGGTTTGATGGGTATGTTACTTTAGTACTATATGTTTTGCTACCTCCTGCGAATTAGTCATTGATATTGTTAGCTAGATTTTGAGATTCTGTTCCGCTACTAAGTGGTAATTCATTAGGAACTTAGTATTCAATAGTTTTGTAGCAGAAGTGAGTTATAACTTTGTTAGCAAAGCTGCGATTTATTAGATAAAGTTATTGCGCTCGTACATCTTAATACGTGAAAAAGCTCTTACAGCGGAAAGATCTGTGAGAGGATTATTGGATCGTAGATGTAGATAGCTTTGCTAACGAAGAAGGTCTTTGTTTGGATCTATTAATCCCTGAAAACCGTGCAGAATAGGCGCTGGCTGAGTAGTCGCTTAAGCTAAGAACAAGTGGATGAGCTTGAAGCGCAGCAGCCTGTAACTACCACATCTATCCAGTAGCGGTGCAACAATCATACTGGCTGTATTTGCTCTAATAGCTTCCCTATAGTAGCTGCCTGCTCCAAATCCAAGTACCTCGATCCTTCTACCGCTTGCTCCTTCTATCTCGAATTTGAGATGTGAGAACTCGCTACCTACTAACTGAATATTATGCATCTGGACATCGCTTATACCAAACCTGGGCTCGGGGTTCCCCTGACCAAATGGTGCCATCCTGCAAAGCAGGTTCGATAGATCTTCATTTATGTCTTGGGGAGATACCTCTATATCCACCTCGGGTAGATCCTCAATAGCGCTAATGTTAGATATCTCGGCATCTAAATGGTGGTGTATATTCTGTAGATCCGATACGTTGCATGTGAATCCAGCGGCATGTGAGTGGCCCCCAAACTCCAGCATCAGTGAAGAGCAGTTGTTAAGAGGAATCATAATATCCTTGCCAGTAATTGATCGCACGCTAGCCCTGGCCTTATCTCCTGATATGCTAGCAACTATCACAGGTTTGCCGTACTCACGCACAAGTTGTGCAGCGATGATACCTAATAGTGCTGGTGACCAACCATCCTTGGCGACGGTGATTATATTACCGTTGAGCGCTGTGCCACTTTCTATCATCTCCCTAGCTTCAACCAGCATGCTATCGGTGGTTGCCTTCCGAAGTGCGTTTAGTTTTTCGAGGTGCATCGATATCTTGAAGGCGTCCAATGCGTCGTCTGTAAGTAGAAGCTTCAGAGCTACCTTTGCGTGAGACATTCTTCCTGCTGAGTTGAGCCTGGGAACTATCTTGAATGCTAGATCTGCTTCATTTACAAAAGAGGAGATTATGCCGCTTCGCTGAAAGAGAGCCCTCAATCCTACTAGCGGGACAGTTCGCATTGACTGTAGTCCCGCTTTCACCAATAACCGGTTCTCGCCAGTTAGGGGAGCAACGTCACCTATGGTACCAAGTGCTGCTAACTGTATCAGTGGATGAACCTTTATTCTTTTGCGAATAGGGCTTTTGTATACTATAGCTCTTAGAAAGGAATAAGCTACACCGGCGCCTGTATGTTCTCTATAAGGATAGTTTCCTGTCTGCCTAATCGGGTTTACTACTGGGACGGGGAAGTCTATTTCCGAGGTTGTGGTGTGATGGTCAGTAATAATTACTCTTAGCCCTAGAGATTTCGCGTACTCAACCTCTTCTACATTGCTAGCACCACAGTCTACCGTTACTAAGGTCTTACAGCCCTTTTCTGCAATCGTAGCAATAGCATCTTTGTTAAGCCCAAATCCTTCGTCAATTCTATGTGGTATATAAAACTTGGGTGTAACGCCGAGCTGCTTCAATCCCCTTCCTAGAATGGCACTAGCGGTCACACCATCTACATCATAGTCACCATATATCCAGATATCCTCATTATTGTTTATAGCTTTGAGGATTTCGAATGCAGCTTGCTCCGCATCGGGCAGTTCTAATGGGTTTCCAAGTAAGTCTCCAAGTTGGTAGAGGGGATTCTCAACGAAAAACAGGTCGCGATCATGTGTAGATACTAACCCTCTGCTCAGTAGTAGCTTCTCAGTTGCTGGCAGAGAGTTGTCACCTGACCACTTCACTCGCCAATGCTTAGTAGTTGACTGTATAGACATACATTAGATGCTAGCAGACTTTTGGGCTTGTTCCAAGCATGACTTCGAGCGTCCGAATTAGGTAACATAAATATTGTATGGAGTGATTGTATAAAGACGAAAGGTTTGTTAGGAGAGATATGGCTACTGTAGTAGTTGCAATGAGCGGAGGTGTCGATAGCTCTGTCGCCGCAGCTATGCTGCGTGATCAGGGCTATGATGTTATCGGTGTTAACCTCCGTCTGTATTCAAAAGAGGACTCGCAGGCATACAGTTTGAACAAACAGTGTTGCACACTGGATTCTATGAGAGATGCCGAGGCGGTGTGCAGGAAGTTAGGCATACCCTTTTATGCTCTCAATATGGAGAGGGAGTTTACAAGGGATGTAGTAGATTACTTCGTGAGTGAGTATCTGCAGGGTAAAACTCCTAACCCATGCTTAGCATGCAATGCCCATATCAAGTTTCACCATCTCTTTGAGAGGGCTATGGCCCTCGGAGCTGACTATATAGCTACTGGCCACTATGCGCGTCTTCGTAGAACTGAGAGCGGAGTTAAGCTCCTTACCGGGGTAGATGCAGCTAAGGATCAGAGCTATACCCTCTATATGCTCTCTCAAAGAGAGCTTGAGCGGACGCTTTTGCCTATTGGTGAACAGACTAAGGCTGAAACCAGGGAGTTGGCCAGGAAGTATGGGTTGGTAACGGCCAATAAGCCCGAGAGTCAAGATATATGCTTTATCCCTAGCGGAGATTACAGAGCATTTGTCAGGCGCTTAGCTCCCCATGCTGAGTCGCCTGGTCCAATAGTTGATACAAGTGGTCGGCAGCTGGGGGTCCACCACGGCGTGGCTTTCTATACTATTGGGCAGAGGAAAGGCTTGGGAATAACCGTAGGTAAGCCTATGTACGTTGTTAGACTTGACCCTGAAAAGAACATGGTGGTTGTGGGCACCAAAGAAGAGTTGAGTTCGCGTGAAATAAGGTTGTGCGATGTCAACTACATAGACGGATCTCCGAGAACGGAAGCTTTTGAGTGTGAGGTAAAGCTCAGATATCGCGGTGCTAGTATCCCTGCAATTGTACATCCAGAAGATGATAAGTCAGTAAGGGTGGAACTTTTGGGGCCGGGCAATGTGGCACCGGGTCAAGCTGTGGTATTCTATCAGGGTGAAGAGGTTCTGGGAGGGGGGAAGGCAACTTCCTGATTTGTCTTGGCGTGAAGATTGCTACACGCCACATTTAGAGCCATTTTATGGTTATACTCTTCACTTAGGAAATCAAACACGGAGGGAATCTTTTGAAGAGGGCCTTTCTTGCTATAGGTATAGGTTTGCTTGTGTTGATTCTCATCATTGTCCTGATAGGAGTTATCTTTACTCCTACGCTAGCCCAATGGAGAGACATCGTTATTATTGCACTAGGCTTCTTCCTATTACTTTGGGCCATACTCATGGTGGGTCTGACGATCGTCCTTATCGCATTATTTGCGCTTATTAGGGAAAAAATTGGCCCTATACTCGATAAGGCTAACTCGAGTGCTGAGACAGTAAGGGGTACCACCGCTTTTGTAGGAGAGAGAATAACTGCTCCACTTATCAAGGTGTCAGCAGCTGCTGCTGGAGCCAGGGCCGCAGTTCAGGCTTTTATGAGGAGAGGTAATGGCAAATAAGGAGAATAAGAACCAGATAGTAATAATTAGAAAGGACCCAGAAAGTGGTTTGATCCCAGGGTTTATCCTAGGCTTACTTGCGGGAGTTGTAGTGGGACTACTACAGGCGCCTTCATCTGGAAGAGAGCTTAGAGAAAGGCTATTATCAAGAGTCAGGAGAGGGTAGATCCTTCCTCCTGACTCCACACCTAGACCGTCTAAGTTAAACTACTTTTATTGTCCCTACATATTCGGTCACTATTACCTCTATTATCTCCACGAGGAATTTAGTTTCAGATCTTGATAAGCATGTTTTGGATTAAGATATTCGTTTCTTCTCTACCATCGATATTCAAAGAGTTGTTGGACCTGGCATATTATTCTTTTAAGACTGGGGATAAGTCGACTGGCTTTTCTGCTCTAATGTGGCTGGGTACCACTATTGGTTCTTTCTTGTTCGTTCTCTATGCGTTTAGATGCTTACTTACGGGACGTCCTGTAAGTATCTACGGCTTGTTCTTGGCTATAGCATTGCCTGTTTCTATGTGGCTTTTCTGTCAAATTGCTTACTTCTTAAGGTTGATGCTTGTTCGTCTCCTATCGGTTAGTGAGCCAGAGGAGCTTTCAGAGGAGACCTGGCTCTAGTCATAGCCACAAGTTGAAACTAGTGTAGAATTTCTTACGTCCTTTACTAGGATTACATACAAAGGGAGATTAGGGCAGCCACTCTTTTATGATGACTTCGTCCGTAAGTACTGAAACGAGCCCGTCTAAAGAGCTCGAGATCAAATCCCAGTTAAGTAGATGGGAGCTAGCTCTCTATGTGCTTTTCACTCTAATTGCAGCTCTTACGAGATTCTGGGATCTGGGCAGTCGTGCCCTTCATCACGATGAGAGCCTGCATGCATATTTCTCGTGGTTGTACTATAAAGGTTTCGGCTATGTACATGATCCCATGATGCATGGGCCTTTCCTGTTTCATACCAACGCAATTGTATATACCCTGTTTGGTGATTCAGACTATACAGCTAGAATTGTCCCTGCACTATTTGGCACGATCTTGGTCCCTCTCCCGGTTATTCTTCGCGATCTAATCGGTAGAAGAACTGCTTTGTTAGCTTCTTTTCTGCTTCTGATATCCCCTGAGATGCTCTATTATTCGAGGTTTATACGTAACGATATTTACGGAGCACTCTGGGGATTATTGATGTTTGCAGGACTAATTAGATGGGTTGCATCCCGCAACCCTCTATGGATGCATATTGCATGGATAAGTTGGGTTTTCCTATTCTGCGCCAAAGAGATAAGTTTTATTATCATATTCATATTTGCTTCTTTTATCTATCTGTATCTTTTGCTGGTGCATAGTAAGAAGGCCCTGATCTGGAACTTAGCAGTCCCTATAGCATGGGTATTAACAATCAAAGTTCTTCCCGAAATGCTGAACTGGGAACCGCTGCCGGCTATACCTTTTGATCACCCCACTTTCTCTCAGTGCTTAGATTATGCTTTTGGAATGATATCCAGCCCCCAAGTGCAGCTATTCGCTTTGTTCTTGATAGTTTGGCTTGGGATCTTATTTGTGATATTGAGGAGAGATGGATTCTGGAAGAGTTTAGTTTATATCAGAAAAGGTTACGTTAGCAGCGATCCATTATCCGAAGCTATAGCATGTATGCCTCAACCTGGTAAGCAGCTTGCAGTAATGATTGGATCTTTCATGGTAATAGCAGTGCCTCTTTATACCAGCCTCTACACAAATGTGCTGGGCGGCTTGCTAAGTGGATCCTTGGGGCAGCTGTTCTATTGGCTAGCGCAGCACGAGGAACGCCGGGGTGGACAACCATGGTTCTATTACGCTGTAATGCAGCCTCTATATGAGCCTATTCCTACTCTCTTTGGGCTAATAGGAATACTTTATGGAGTGTTCTGGTTGGCTAGAAAGTTCTATAAGAAGGACTCCCACATTGACCTGCCTTTCTTCATTTATATGTTTCTCGTGTATTGGGCAATCATGAGCTTTGCAATCTATAGCTGGGCAGGTGAGAAGATGCCCTGGCTTTCTCTCCACATAACCTTGCCTTTTCTCCTGTTAGCATCCTTGGTTATTTCTCGTGTTTTATCAAATGCTGGAATTTTAGCTAATGAAAGGCAGATAGGAAGATTGCTGCTGCCGATCTCAGTACTGCTTATCATAGCTGCGTGGACTTTCATTCGGATGGCTAGCTGGACAAAGAGGGTGGTTGATGCTGCTAATCAAGTCTCAATTCCAGGTTATAACCCGAATATCACCGGTATATCACCTATTTATATAGGTCTTGCAGCAGCAATAATAGTCTTGATTATATCCCTTTGGTTCTTGAGATTTCGAACAACGATGATGGTCTTAACTATTACCGTACTAACGTTATGTGTCATCTACACTATCAGGTCTGCCATACAGGCTTCGTATGTCTATAGTGACGTACCCAGAGAGATGCTCATATATGTCCAGACTACTCCTAGAGTCCCTAATCTAATCAAAGCGTTTTGAGTATGGTTTCTGAGAAGGTCAACGGCACACCCGAGAGTGCTAGTATTATCTACGATTCCGAGGTATCATGGCCATTTGTTTGGTATCTTAGGAACTTTCCAAATGCTAGCTATGACCCCCAGGGGCCAACTTCTGCTCCAAAGAACGCGCAATTCGTTATAGTAGGTGTTGCTAATCAAAACAAAGTTGAGCCTTACATGAAGGGCTATACCTCGTTTGTATATCCAATGCGTTGGTGGTTTCCAGAAAGCATGTATAGAGATTTAGCACCTGAAACTAGTGGTAAAGATTCATTTGTCCATCAGCTCGGTTCTATCGCCAATAGCCTATGGAAGCTACGTGAGCCAGAGAGACAAGCAAAGCTATGGCGCTACTACATATATCGAGAACCTGATGGCACTTTGGATTCTTTCGATATGGTAGTTTACGTTCGCAATGATTTACTACCTCTATTCAACCAGGGGAGAACGCAATAGGATGCGTTCTTTACTCAGGACTCTTAGGGGAGCCGGTCAACCTGCTCTTTCAAGTAGGTGTCTTCCTGTCTTAATACTGGCCTTTTCGTTTTTCTTAGCTTTACTGTTGCGTCTTACGGCCCTTATTAGGGTTTCCCTCTCGTCTTTCGAAATTCAGTATGCTTTGGCAGCACTAAACCTGCTTAGAGAAGGGCAAGCAAGTGAAATGTCGCTTGCTCCTGCTCAGGTCCAACTGCTGTCCCTATTGTTGTTTATCCTTGGGAAGTCGGATTACTCAGTCAGAGCCTTGAATTTGCTGCTTAGCTTAGTGGCTATTGGCTCGTTGACAGCCTATTTCTACTCCTACCGCAAATATAACTTTCTTACTTTGTCTTTCATACTTTCAATATCCCTGTTTCCATCTTGGGTAGCTCTAAGTTCTTTCGCGCTGCCTGAGGGTTCAGCTGTTTTTCTTACGCTCTCGCTTTTACCCTGGTTAATAAGCGCTAGGTCATTGCTAGTTATGGTAGTTATGCTCTTTGTTGTTGGATTTATATTCGGGCTAGGTATTACTGGCATCTGTTTGAGTATTTTCCTATTGGCTTTGTCTCTCTATTATACGAGGCGGTCAGGTTGGACGCATTTTGTGATAGCTTACTTAGTTGCTTCTTGGTTATTAGGAGTAATTTTTACACTAAGTTATGGATTTACAAGGCTTCCTGCCCTCAAATATGTCTTCGAGGGAGGTTATGTTTCTGATCCCTTGGACAGTCCGGTGAGGATACTTGTTTATATGATAACCTCTGCGCCTTTCTTAGTTTTGATCCTGGCTACATGTTTGTTAGCTTATCTACGCCTCAAGCGTTATAGAGGCTTGCATGTAGATCTCTACATGTTTTTATCTCTATTGGCCATGCTGTTGCTAGGCGGCCTGCTAGTTCTACTGGTAGATTTCCCAATCTACATAATATTGATGCTAGCTACGCTTATTGGATGCTGGTTCTTTACATTGGCTCTAACTCGACTCCTGCAGGGCAGGGACTTAATGGTTACTTTATTAGCAGTTTTCTTGTTTGTAGCTGCTATAACCTCTTTGACGCCATGGTCACATCGTGCTCTTGCTCTAACGGGTGATGGCTATGCTGAGATGGGATTTACTCCTCAGGTTGTCTCATCGGCTTTTGATAGGGTCGTTAAGGTATCAAGAGAGGTCTACCGACTAGATCGTACTGTCAGTGAACCCGAAGGCGGCAGAGCTATGACCGTCGGGGTATCACAAGAATTGGCCTACGAAGCTAGATGGTATCTAAGTGATCTGAGAAGGGTCAATGTTGGAAAGGTGGTGTCGTCAGATGAGGCTTATCTTACAACAAGCTCAAGTTTACTCCCAAGAGAAGGTTACGTTGTAGAGACTATTAGGGGTAATAGTTTGGGAAACCAGTATCCACAAAGTGTCCTGATAGCCTGGAGGCAGGATATCTGGAAACAAATCAGAAGCAGGTGATAAACACTAATGTCAGAGTTATCTGTGATGAATAAGAATTATAGATACCTATTTTCCTGGAAGAGCTGGTTTACATTTTTACTAAGCTTCGTTTTTCTGTGGCTAGCATTCAGGAGTGTAGATGTAAAGCATGTACTGTCAATACTAATTAATACCAGCTATCCAGAGATCTTGGCGTCCATAGCTGTGTACTTCTTAGGAGTGTTGGTCAGAGCCTTCAGGTGGGGACTGCTATTGTCTCCGTATAAGAGATGTTCTATCAGGCATCTGTTTTCTTCACTTACCGTAGGATATATGGGCAATGATGTGTTACCTGCTAGGGCAGGGGAATTCGTAAGGGTTTACCTACTGTCTAAATTTGAGGGTGTTTCCAAGAGTCTCTCGCTTGGAACAATACTTATTGAGAGGTTTATGGATGCCATCGTGATGCTGGCGATTGCTTTTGGTGCCAGCTTCTTGGTATCAATTTCAAGAGACGCTGGCCATGTGATGTTGATCGTAGCATTGCTACTCTTGGTAGCAATGCTATTTTTGATCTCTCTCGCATATATGCCCTACAGCACCATCATATTCATTAGCCGCCTGTTCCCTATTAGGGGTTTTGACAGGATCGGGGAGATCTTTACAAGGTTCATATCAGGTGTGAAAATTCTTCGCAGTCCTAGGATAGTAGTCGGGGGACTCATTTTATCATCACTCTCATGGATGATCGAGGGGATAACTTACTGGCTGGTGGCAAAATCCATTGACTTTGATTTTAGTTTTTCTTACGTATTACTAACTCTAGCTGTTGCAAATCTGTTTACTCTTATACCTGCAGCTCCAGGTTATATTGGTACCTTCGAGGCAGGGGTGTTGTTAGCATTAAGCTCGGTCTCCTTTCTTTCTAAAGAAGCTATACTGGGATATGCTTTTCTCCTACATGTGGTCTTGGTAGTTCCGGTGATTCTAGTTGGTACCTTATTGTGGTTTCTGCTTGGTGTTAGGTTGAGTGTTATATCTAGCCTTGCTACACGTAAAGATGCTGTTGTAGATCTTTCAGGAGGAAAATAAATTTGGACAACCCTTTACATGCCCTAATACTAGGAATTGTACAAGGGCTTACTGAGTTCATTCCTGTAAGTAGCTCTGCTCACCTAATCTTGGTACCTTGGATGTTGGGTTGGGGAGGGCCAGGTTTGGCCTTCAATGTGGCATTACAAGTAGGAACGTTAGTAGCTGTATTTATATATTTCTGGAAGGATCTTTTCGGAATAGCACACGGTAGTATCAGAAGTGTCATCTCCGGTTTTAAAGGGGACACAGAATCGGTAAGAATGTTGCTTTTGCTTGCTATCGGTTCTGTCCCTGCAGCAGTTATTGGCTACATTTTCGAGAACCCTATAGATAACTTTTTCCATTCTGGAACCAGAAGCACTACCAGCTTGTTAGCTATAGTAGCTGGTCTGGTTATTGTAGGACTGATCTTAATCTGGGCGGATTCGAGAGCCGACGGAAAGAAGCAGATTTGCCATGTGAGGATGAGTGACGCTTTTCTTATAGGTATTGCCCAGTCATTGGCCCTGATGCCTGGAGTATCTAGATCTGGCATTACTATTACAGCGGCTTTGCTACTGGGATTTGCCAGGTCGGATGCTGCTAGATTCTCCTTTCTGCTATCTGTACCGGTGATATTAGGGGCAGGCTTACTCGAATTTGCAAAACTTTTGGGAGAAGGTATACCAGAAGGGGAAATAATTACCTTTCTTATAGGGATGGCATCCTCTGCAGTTGTCGGCTATCTTAGTATTGCATTCTTAATTGACTACTTGAAAAAACACTCAATAAAGGTATTTGCCTTCTATAGGATTGCTCTTGCCGCAGTTATATTGCTCCTTTTACTATTAGAAAGGTAAAAATATTTCCACTGGGTTTATTAGCTAGGTAATGCAAAGAGATATACCAGAGGTAGTTATAAAAAGATTGCCAATTTACTATCGCTCCTTACAGCAGATGGCTCAGATGGGGAAAGATGTGGTTTCTTCTCAGGAGTTAGCCAAGTCTGCTGGTGTTACTGCTACTCAAGTTAGACGAGATCTTTCTTATTTTGGAGAATTCGGTAAGCAGGGGAAGGGATATAGTGTAGAACTGCTGTTATCCGAGCTCCGACGGATTTTGAACTTGGATAGGGATTGGGATGTGGTGTTAGTAGGTGCTGGTTCGCTTGGTAGAGCTGTTACTAGATATCCAAGGCTGGAGCAGCATGGCTTCCATATCAGACATGTGTATGATCATAATCCCAATAGGATAAATACGAGGCTAAATGGATTGGTAGTTGAGGACGTAAGCTTAATGTCTGAACAGATCTCTCGAGAGGGTATACGCATTGCCATAATTGCAGTGCCTCCATCATCTGCCCAGGAAGTAGCTGATGAGTTGGTGAGATCTGGGATAAAAGCTATTCTGAACTATGCACCGGCTACTATACAAGTGCCCGATGATGTTAGGGTTTATGATATAGATCCTGTAGCAGCTATGCAGAGTCTGACATACTACCTAGAACCCTATGAGTCGAGAAGGAAAAGAAAGCTATCGTCAGCTAGTGACAGGATCGATATAACTAGTTAGACCTAACGCTAGCCTTGCGTCTGCTACAACAAAGAGACTACCACATACAATTACCGCATCAACATCGTCCAAGCTTTTTGCTAAGTCTAAGGCTTCCTGCACGGTAGGCCTAACTTGATACTTTATACCTAAATTGGAAGCAATTTGACTTAGTGTCTCCGGAGGTACAGCTCTTGGGTGGATAGATTTACATATTATCAGCTCCTCTTCTCTCAGCTGTTCTAACATACCATGAAAGTCGTGCCCAAACCCAGCCCCGAAAACATATATGTGTCTCTTATTTGACAACAATTCTTTGACTGTGTTCTTCAGCTTTCCTACCGATTCTGGGTTGTGAGCACCATCCAAGATTATCAGTGGTGCTCCGGGCACAACCTCGAACCTTCCAGGCCACTTCACGTTGCGCAAGCCTTCCATTAGGGTCGTGAGATTAATAGCTGGCGCGGCATCTTGTGACAGGAGCCATGCAGTAGTGATAGCCGTGAGCGCGTTATCTATTTGGTATCTACCTATAAGGGGTATTGTGAAGCTTTGGCTATCTAGGGGCTTGTTATGTAGACACAGCTTCGTGTGCAAGGTGAAACTTTGGCTAGATAAGTCCTCAGTTTGTATATTTCTAGCCTCCATTAATTCGTCTACTATAAGGGCCTGAGAGTGGTTATCAAGAGCCCTTTGCTTCAGAACTTCCATGGCTTCCTGGTACTGCGGAGCTATAACTACAGGAACTTGTGGTTTTATTATGCCGGCCTTTTCGGCTGCAATTTTGGCTAGTGTGTCTCCCAATACTTCAGTATGGTCAAGGCTTATAGCTGTTATAACTGAAACTTTAGGGATGATCACGTTGGTGGAATCTAACCTTCCACCAAGTCCTACCTCTATTACACCCCAGTCTATATTTTCCTCTTCAAAAAGTTTAAATGCTAGTGCTGTGGTGATCTCATAGGTGGTTACTTTTCTATCTTTTGCGAGCTCGTCAGCTGCAGGTTTTATTTCGTTAAGTACATTTACAAATGTGTCTTCATTGACCGGCTGAGCATTGATTTGATAACGCTCCCTGTGAGTATGTAGATGGGGAGATGTATATGTACCTACCTTATATCCTGATGATATAAGTACCGAAGAGATCATTGCGGAAGTTGACCCCTTGCCTTTGGTGCCTGCTATGTGTACTAGGTTTAGCTTTTCATGAGGATTTCCTACGGACTCAAGCAGGAGCCTAACGTTTTCTAAGTGCATCCCCTCAGGAGATCTAGGCTTGTTCCTCTCATAATCAGCAAAGCTATAAATATAACGGAGTGCATCTGCATATGAATTGATAGTCATAAACTGCTAACCTAACAACCTCTGATAAACTTCGATATAGCCAGATACCATCTGATCCGCAGAGAACCTTTGGTTGACCCATTCCCTGCACTTTTTTCTATCGATAAATTTAACCTTATCTATGGCCTCTATGGCTTCGTTTAAGGTGTTGACTACGAATCCTGTCTCTCCGTGCTTGACGACTTCAGGAACTGAGCCCCGGTTGTTACCTATTACTGGACAACCAGTTGCCATAGCTTCAGCCATGGTTAGTCCGAATGCCTCCTCGTATTCCACTAGGTGAAGTAAAGCGTAGGCTTTGTTCATGAGGCGGTTTCGGTTAACAGGATCGACGGGTCCTATGTATATTATATTTCTGCCGTCTATGTAACGGCTGATTTCTTTTTCGTAATACTCCTCATTAGCTTTAGGTATTATGCCGGCTATAATTAATCTTCTTCCAGTAGCAAGCGAAACCTTTATAGCATTGTGAATTCCTTTATCAGGAGATAGTCTTCCAACAAATAACAGGTAATCCTCGGGAGTAGTTGGCTCTGGTGCTGAGGCTATGTCTATGCCGTTGTACACAGTCGATATATAGTTTAATTCTGGGCAGATCCTTCTTTCAGCGTTGGATATTGAAACATAGGGATGATCTCTATATCTAGCATAGATAATCCTGCTGTCAGGCTCAGCTGCTGATCCATGAAGCGTAGTCAACACAGGGATAGGAGAAAGCTTGGACAAGACTGTGCCATATACTCCTATATTGTTGTGCAGGATATCGAAGTTTTTAGCCTTTTCGTAAGCATTCACTATATGTAGAGTCTCATAAACCCTCGGAGGTAATGAACTGTCTTCTTCTAAAGGTCTTGGGACGATGCTCTCGAGTTTGGCGCTCGTTACCGAGTCAGCTGTGGCAAAGAGGGTTACATCATAACCTCGCTTAACTAGTCCCTCAGCTAAGAGATAGGTCACGTTCTCCCAACCTCCATACTTTCTGGGAGGAATTCTCCAGGCAACAGGTCCTAGTATCCCTATGCGCACGTTTGCTAGTCACCTCCGTGAAGAAGATGATAACAAACTTTAACACTATCTAGTTAGGCATTGTCCTCATTGCTAAGGTGTTATTGTATGCCTTGCCAAGTCTGAGGAGGCCTAACATGAGTAAGATACAAGTGAATACAGCTCAGATAGGGATTATAAGTGGAATAAGGCAAGATCAAACAGATTTTGCCTTGGAGGGTGGCAGGGATAGACCGAGTAGAATCTTGCGTTCGAGGGGTAAGCTTTGGATATTGACTCAGCCTGCTTGCCCTAGTGTTGGTGCAACTACGGCCGCCAAACTTGTAATGGAGACGGTCGAAGAGTCCTACTACACAAGTAACTCACCTACTATTACTGGTGCGCTCGAGGAAGCGATAAACCAGGCTAATAGGCTCATGTATGAGTACAACTCAGGAGCACCTATACATAAGCAAGCTTACCTCGGAATAAGCTGTATTGTGCTACATGACCAAGAAGTTTACATTGCGCAAGTTCAGCCAGCTGCTATTCTCGTTATACATGGTGGCGAAGTAAGCTTCTTTCCCCCTGATGGTCCTCTTCCGGAAGAAGAACTTACGCCTTTGGGACTTGAGCAGCGCGCTGAGGTTGAACTTCACAGAAGTGGTTTCAGGCAAGGCGATACCATGGTGGCACTTTCTACAGATCTGGCCTCCGCTTTGTATGAATCTGCTAAGGAAGAATTTTTATATGACGACTATGAAGCTATTATTGACAAATTGTTTGCGCTTTCTATCGAGAGATCTATATTGGATGGTCATGCCTTAGTAGTCGAATTCCCAGATTCACCCAACAAANGGCCCATATCATCTAATATTCCATCTTGGCAAAGTATATCTACTTGGGTGCAGAACAAACTAAAGATAGATGGTCATTTAGTTCACAAGGGATCTAAAGATAAACATACTCTGAACACGGATGACCAGGGTTGGCCTATACCATTGGTGCGTATTAAGAGTTCTAATGGCTTTTGGACTAGTGCTGGAAGGATTCTAAACCACAGATTTCAGAGTCGAGCTCTAATTGCAAGAACAGCTTCTATCATTGGGATAGTACTAATATTTGCGCTAGCTATGGCGCTTGGTGCCCGAGCATTTGAGGGATTCCAGAGGGCTAACAAGGTTGAGAACCTATTGTCTAGGGCTCAGAAGGAAATTTCTGCCGCTCATAATACGTCGCTACAGGAAGCTGTACGACACCTTCAGAATGCCCAAAGCTTGGTAGCAGATGCTGAGAAGATAGATCCTTCCAGTACAAAGATAGCTGTTGTTCGCGCTGCTATACAGTCAAACTGGGAAAAGGTTCGTAAGATAGAGCATCTCAAGAATCTGAGATTATTGGGAACTGTGCCGGGACTAAGAACCTCTGCAGATGCCAAGATTATATTGCTTGACAATAAAGTTGTGGTCCTGAATAAAGATAGTGGTCGTGTCTATATCAAAAATATAACCGGAGGTGGGCCGGGGTTTATCTCTCCTTCGAGATCAGTAAGATTTATTGGGATCTCTTGGCGAGAAGGGGGGCTTCTTATTCTAGATAGAGCAGGTAGACTGTTTGATTATGATTTCACTTCAGGAAGATGGACTCAAACGCGTTTGGGAGGAAATTGGGATTGGGATAAGGTTACCGGCTTTGATACCTATGGGACTAGGGCGTATGTGTCCCTTAAGGGATTCAACGGGATTCTAGAATATGATATCCGTAATCCTGGTGCCGCCTCTATAATCAGGGGCAATAGGAAGGGTATTACATTCAGCTCATCCAGTCTTGGTGCCGATGGTAATGTGTGGGCTTTGAGTCCGAGGGATGGTAGCCTTATACAGATAACTGACGGTAAGATCAATAAGAAGCTCTGGATAGAAGCCCAGCCCCCCTGTGACAGCACCTTTTGGTATCGTCGCCTTGGATACCAATCAGCATTTGTACTTTCTAGATGAGGGGCGAGATAGAATCTTGGAAATGTCTGCCGATGGCCAGCTGGTTGCTCAATTAATTCCGGATCTACCTGGTAGAGTAACTGGTAATATATCTGCAGTCTTTGTTGATGAAGCTAATGCAAAGTTGATTCTGCTTGCTGGCAATAAGCTATACTATGGCAAGCTGCCATCTAGTTAGAGCCCTAAATTGCAGAGCCTTGGGGGGTAAATGGCTAAAAACTTGAGATTCCTAATAGACCTGGATGGAGTAATTTACAGAGGTAATACCTTGCTTCCAGGCTCAAAGGAATTCTTAGAGAAGATTAGCTCTGCAGGTTACTCTTATGCTTTGGTTACCAATAACTCGACAAGAACTCCTAAACAGGTAGCTGAGAAGCTGCATGGGTTAGGTATATGGGTAGATGAGAATAGGATAGTTACCTCTGCAATTGCTACTGCTAAATGGCTTTGCAAGCAAGCTCCTTCTGGTGCGCGAGTAATGGTTGTGGGGGCAGCGGGGCTCTTTGAAGCCATCTTTACCCCTGAAAACCGTTTCGTGCCAGATTGGGATAACCCTGAATGGGTAGTGGCCGGCACGGATTTTGACATAACGTACAACAAGTTGAAGATGGCCTGTTTAGCGATTCAGAAGGGCGCAAATTTTGTGGCTACGAATTTGGATACTACTTACCCATCAGAAGAAGGCCTTATTCCTGGTGCCGGGGCACTGCTGGGCGTAATAACAGCTGTGACGGGTAAGAAACCAATAGTCATCGGAAAACCAGAACCTAACCTTTACAGGATAGCTTTGGACTTTCTTCCTCCCGATGGGGAGGTGATCGTCATAGGTGACCGTCTTGACACGGACATAGAGGCAGGTAAAAGATTGGGATTTACTACTGTCTTAGTGCTCACGGGCGTGTCGACACAAAAAGACATAATAGCATCCCATTGTAAACCTGACTATGTCTTCAATACTCTATATGATCTGTTGCAATCCCTGTTAGAGGGAAGATTCCCTGCTAACTAGTGATGTCCTGAGTTTTGCATCTCCCTATATGCCTTGGCTTCCTGCACTATTTGATCTGTTAGATGTGGAGGCACCTCCTCATAATGCGAGAATTCCATTGTGAAGGTTCCTCTTCCCTGTGTTATCGATCTTAACTGGCTGCTATATTTCTGCATCTCAGCCAGAGGTGCTTGAGCTCTAATTACGGTGAACCCAGCACCTGAGGGGTCCATTCCCTCTACCCTTGCACGGCGGCTGTTGAGATCGCTCATCACGTCTCCTACAAATTGGTCCGGTACATATATGGATACTTCCATAATAGGTTCCAGTAGGACCGGCTTAGCCTCGCTCATCCCTCTCTTGAATGCCTGCGATGCTGCCAGCTTGAAGGCCATTTCCGAAGAATCCACTGAGTGATAGCTACCATCGGTCAGGGTAACCTTCACGTTAACCACAGGATAACCAGCTACGGTTCCTTCCTGCATGGCCTCTTGTACACCCTTTTCCACTGCAGGGAAGTATTGCTTAGGAACCGCACCACCTACTACTGTGGATTGAAACTCAAATTCTGAGTTCGGATTAGGTTCGATCTGAAGTATAACGTGACCGTACTGCCCATGCCCTCCGGTCTGCTTCTTATGCTTGTATTCAGCTCTAGCTGGAGCCGTGATGGTCTCCCTATAAGGGACCCTTGGTATACCTATCTCGACTTCTACACCGAACTTACGCTTCATTCTTTCTGCCATCAGCTCTATATGAGATTCTCCCATACCGCTTACTAGAGTCTCTCCTGTTTGGGGATCCCTGCTGACATGAAGCGTAGGATCTTCTTCAAGCATTCTCTGCAGTGCACTGCCCATCTTATCGAGATCAGCCTTAGTCTTAGGTCTGATAGAAGCAGTATAAATTGGGTGTGGGAATTCTATCTTGGGAAGCTGTATTGGTTTGGACTGGCTAGTTAGCGTGTCACCAGTTAGGGTCTCTGCTAGCTTCGCAACCGCCCCTATATCTCCAGCTTCTACCCTATCTGTAGGCTTCTGTTCCTTACCTCTTACGAAGAACAGCTGACCTATACGCTCTTCTTTACCCGTTCTTGGGTTAAACACATGTGTATCGCTTTTAATAGTGCCACTATAGACTCTGAAGTAGCTAAGTTTACCTACAAATGGATCTGCTATAGTCTTGAAGACGAGTGCCGCTAGTTCCCCTGAAGATTGTGGTTGTAGGTTTATCTCTTTGCCATCCTGTAATGCCTTACAAGATCTCGTATCTGGAGATGGCAGGAAATCGACAACAAAGTCAAGTATCTGACTAGCTCCGATTACGTGAAGGGCCGATACTGGAACTATTGGGAATATTGAACATGATAGTATTCCAGCCTTCAAACCATTCGTAATCTCGTCTGCTGACAGCGGTTCTCCTTCAAGGTACTTGGTCGTAAGATCATCGCTGGTTTCAGCTATTCTTTCTATTAGGTCATCCCTATACCTTTCGAAGCTCTCCCTTACTTCCGGTGGTATATCTACTTCTTGGAACTCAGCGGTATCGATCTTATAAATATATGCTTTTTCTGTAAGAATACTAGCTATACCTCTGAAATCCTGCTCTCTACCTATAGGCACGAACAGGGGGGTGGCAGCTGATCCCCACTGACTTCTAGTCTGTTCGACTACCTGATCAAAGTCACTGTTCTCGCGGTCCATTTTATTGACTACAATGACTCTTGGCAGTCCTAGAGAGGATGCTGCAGACCACATGAGATCACTGCCCACCTCTATACCAGTATGTGCGTCTACTAGTATCAGTGCCGTGTCAGCGACTCTTAGGCCACATTGCATATCACCTATAAATTCCGAATAGCCAGGTGTATCTATCAAGTTGATTTTGTGATCCTGGTATTCTATTGGTACTAGCGACAAGCTGATCGAAGAATGCCTCTTGATCTCATCCGGATCATAGTCGCTTATAGTATTACCTTCAAGAACTCTTCCGAGCCTCTTGGAGTTGCCACTGGCAAATAGCAGAGCTTCTGCGAGAGAGGTTTTACCCGTGCCTCCATGTGAGAATAGCCCTATGTTTCTGATTCTACTTGTAGGATAAGCTCTCACACTCTCCTCCTTCCTGCTCTACGACCTTTTGTTGATGAGGATTATATAACGACTTTGAATATAGGTCGAATAATGGGGTTTCTAATATAATTTGAACCGATTCCTAGATTTAGTAAAGTATTAGGATTACCGCAAGAGTGAAAGTTATAGTTGCTAGAAACGGTCGTCCATTATGTGTTGATTGCTGTGTAGCGGACAATTTCTTCTCGCGCTTTATAGGGCTGATGGGGAAGAAGAGTTTACCCGAGGGTATGGGTTTGATGATTATGCCTTGCAATAGCATTCATTGTTTCTTTATGCGATTTCCGATAGATGCTCTGTTCCTAGATGAGGATAATCGTGTGCTGCGAATGTATAGTGAGCTCAAACCTTGGCGTGTGACTGGTATAGTCAAGAATGCTAGGAAGGTAATTGAACTACCTGCAGGTACTCTGGCGCGTAATGATGTTAGGGTGGGGGATGTAATTGTTTTCCAGGATTGATGATTACTTGGACAAGTTATGGGATATTCTTTATCCTAAGCGCTGCGTGCGCTGTGCATCATCTGGCAGTTGGGTTTGTGCCAGTTGCCTAGCTAGTTGTGTCCGTGTGGACTCATTGACTATTGGAGCTGTTCCTAATCTAACTGCAACCTATGCTGTCTACGCATACACCGATACCATTCGAGAGCTGGTGCATGAATTTAAGTACAGAGGAGTGTTCTCTATCGGTAAATGGATGGCGCAGCAGATTGCTCCGCTTGTTTCCCAAGATAGCTACAGTGTTATCGTACCAGTGCCGATGCATCGTAAGAGAAGGCGCTATAGGGGATACAACCAATCCGAGGTTATAGGTAGGTACCTATCTAACTTTACGAGTATACCTATGAGAGGTGTGCTAAGCAGGACTAGGATTACTAGCCCTCAATATATGCTCAATGGAGAGGAGCGTTGGCGCAACGTTCAAGGTGCATTTGTGGCCAATGTGAAGTTGTCCGGAGACTTAGTGTTACTAGTTGATGATGTGCTAACTACTGGAGCGACTTTGAGTGAGTGTGCCAAGGTCTTATTAGAATCTGGAGCTAAAGATGTTCACGGGGCAGTGTTTGCCCGTGCTTTACTTGAAAGCTCCAGCGCGGACATAACCCGCTAACTCTGCATCAAGCACCCAGATACTCGCACCTCCCCTTTGGATTTTCACACTTTGAGGTACATACCACTCGCTAACCTGTACTCCCAGGTTAGGCTCTTTTATCTCAGTTCTTTCACTAGCATGATCTGCTATGATTTTGATTACCTTGTCCACAGCTTCTGAGCTGCAGAGTGTTAGAATAGTGGCATTTCCCCTTCTCAAGAAGCCGCCTGAACTACTTATGAGGAGCGATGCGTACCCATCTCTGTGAAGTGCATTGAGCACATTTTCCCCATCATCCTTTTGGACTACTGTGATTACGAGTTTTTGGTTTTTAGGATTATTTGCTGTCACTTGAGATATCTCCTACTTCTCCCACGGGATTTGCCAGACGGATGTATCTGCGTACACTATCCCTGTTTCTGGGGTCATCAGCCAATCCCAGTATCGCTAGCAGCTCTTCTTCGGTCTTGCCGCTCTTTGCTTGCTCAACGCCAAACGTATCTCTAAGCAGCTGAGGTGTTACCTGCTTATCTATCTCGGCTATCTTTGCAATCCTATGGAGTATGGCGTTCACTGATTGAGGTATTATAGGGAATAGAGTATCACTTTCAATAGTATCCCTATATTGAATATAGGTTTCAGAGAATTCTTTATCAGCTTTTAGTACTCTGTCTTTGTGTCTCCAACGGGGATCGCCATAGTTGATATATATAATTGGTTCTGATGGATCGGACACATCCACATGTTGTTTCTTGAGTGCTAATAACTCAGTCCTGGTTAGTCCTAGTTTCAGCATCAGGTACACCATTAGAAAGTACTTATCACCTAAATTTCTGGCAGTAGCTAAAAGGCGTTTTTGCTCTTCCGGAAAGAGTGGTACTGGAGTCTTCAGATTAACTCTCTCGGGATAGAAAGGTGTTGTCGGATCATCTATCTGTAGTCTGAGGTTATGTATAAGATACGCATAGAATTCTCTAAGAGATGTTAGTCTCCTTTTCCTAGTGCTCTTTTTATGTGCTGAGCTTAGGTATGCGCCTATGTCCTTTTCGTTTATCTGCCTAAGCGTCTTGTTGCCTATGGTATCTATTAGGACCGCCAGATCATTGGTGTATGCGTATACCGTGTTTTTGGGATGTCCACTAGACTCAAGATGTACTTTGAACCAGAACCGAGCAGTCTGAAGGTCACTTTCTGGGGTTATAGATCTCTTATCTAGTTTATTCCTGCGTTGTTTGTGCCCCAAGCCAGGACTTTCGATATCAAATAGGGACAGCTGCACGGGCAACGATTCTTGCTGTCCTTGATTGCTCATACTTCCATCCTACTAACTCAGTTACTATGATACAGGCACCTCAACAGTTTCATCTTCTAGCTGTGCCTCGTTTCTCCTGAGCTCTATTTCCCAAGAGAGTATGAGACCTGCCAAAGCAAGTAGAGCAGCTACGGTTATTCCACCTATGACAGCCAGGATGTTAACTATCAGCCTCATTCTCAACCCTCCGTTGATATTTTCTGAGCGTATTATACTCATAAGGACATTAGATATACAGCATGCTATTGCAGGTTCTGGGCTCGATATTAGGTGTGCCTTCTGTAGGGTTGACAAGAACCCGACTGCTAGCTTATACTACTAATGTCGACGCGGGATGGAGCAGCGGCAGCTCGTCGGGCTCATAACCCGAAGGTCGTGGGTTCGAATCCCACTCCCGCAACCAGTGGGGCCGAAAGGCCCCACCTTTTTGTCTAGGTGAGAGGCGAGGTAGCTCAGCGGTAGAGCAGGGGACTCATAAGCCCTTGGTCGTGAGTTCGAATCTCACCCTCGCCACCAATCCTTGATAGATCTATATCTGGTATTCTACTTGTGACTGATCTCAATTCCTCCACTCCAGACTCCTTCCTGCATAATTTCCTGTCATCTAGCAAAGAACAGCTGGAATACATTAGAGGACATAATTTGATCCTTGGTTTAAGCGGTGGGGCTGATTCGATAGCTCTCTTCCATGTTCTTTATGAGCTTCGAAGCATTTTAGGGATAAATATCTCAGTAGCACACTTTGATCATAGGCTCAGACCCGAAAGCTCAGATCAGGCGAGTCAGCTAGCAAAGTATATAGAGCAATTTGACGTGAATTTCTATCTGGGTAGCGCCGATGTAGCTGGAGCTGCATTGCAGGCTAAGGCTTCTATAGAGGATACAGCCCGTAAGTATAGGTACGACTTCTTGGCAGCTTGTGCTAGGAAGGAAAATGCTCTGGTTTGTGTTGCCCATAACCAACAGGATCAAGCTGAGACTTTTTTGCTCAATCTAGCTAGGGGGACTGGGTTAGATGGACTTTGTGGTATGTTACCTATAGATAGGGTACCTGGTAATCCTGATGTAGAACTTGTCAGACCTTTCTTGGGTATCGCTCATGAAGACATTAGAAACTACTGCAGGTTAAATTCTCTCCCAGTTATAGAAGACCCCAGTAACTTATCATTAGATTTCGCAAGAAATAAGATTAGACACCTTGTTTTGCCAACCTTGAAGCAGGTAAATCAGGAGGTGGTTAAGCACATAGCTCTTACGACTAGTATCCTTCAGCAGGAGAAGCGCCTTCTTGATAGCCGTGCCCTGGATTTTCTAGCTCAACATTCTATCATTAGAAATAATTTTGTTTCTGTTGAGCTTATAGCAGTGATGAACAGCCCCAAGTCTTTGATCATTCGTGCTCTCAAGATGGCGTTATCTCAAGCCTTTGGATCTGACGAGGGTTTTGGTGCAAGGCATCTAGAAGCCCTTTACCTCTTGGCCAGGAGTAAATCTGGGAATAGTATCGACTTGCCAGGGGGTATAAGGGCAATTAAGGTCCCGCAGGCGTTGATAGTGTGGGCAGGAATATTACCTATGGATGCAATCTATTCACTTCCCTTGATGGAAGACGATGGCACACTGTCTCCAAACTGGGGTTGGGAGGTAACTCCATCCACTGCATTGGTTCAACCACATGCCTTGGCTGGAAATAACCTTCACGAGCATGTTGTTTGTGATATTAACAAGATAAGGCTAAGGCCAGCCAGAAGAAGCGATAAGTTTATTCCCCTTGGCATGAAATTTGAAAAGACTGTGGATGAGTTCCTACTTGATCGCAAAGTGCCTTATTTTATTAGAGAGCATGTACCCGTTATAGAGCAGGATGGAGAGATCATATGGTTGGTAGGCTGGAGGATAGATGATCGACATAAGATCTTGTATAATTATGAACCCCATGTTTGTATTAGATTTTACAGAAAGGGCAATTAAATGTAGCACTTCTAGCAAGAGTAAATTCCCTAGTGTTTTTTATTCTGTAAAGTAAATTGACTGGTCTCTCATGCGTCGCTATAATCGCTTGAGGGACCGGCTTCTAAGCCATAGAACCCTTAGAAATAAATATCAGTAAGGAATATGAATATTGCCGGAGGCCCCTATGAACGATAGAAAGCTTTGGCGCAACAGCTTAGTATGGCTGGTTGCGGCAGTAGTTCTTCTCACTGTATGGATGACTCTATTCTCGAATCGTCAATCCCGCATCCCTGAGGTACCGATTACTGAGGTCATTCAGGATGCTAAGGCAGGTAAGATAGAGTCTATCCAAGGCCAAGTGGATAGTAGCGATATCGTCGTCAGATACAATGATGGCGAGATAAAGAGGTCTCGTACCCAGATACCTATTCAGGAAGCTTTGGATAGGAGCGGTGTTGACGAGTCTAACATCAAGATAGATATTAAACCCGCTTCTTCTTGGAGCAACTGGTTAGGTGTACTTAGTTTTATATTGCCAACCCTGTTCCTTATCGGAGTCTTCCTCTTCTTTATGAGGCAGGCTCAGGGAACAAATAATCAGGCGCTCTCGTTTGGTAAGAGTCGTGCAAGGCTTTTCAACGGCAATAAGCCTACGGTGAAATTTGATGATGTGGCGGGAGTGCAAGAAGCTAAGGAAGAGCTAGCTGAGATCGTAGAGTTCCTTAAGTATCCAGAAAAGTTTGCGGCTCTCGGTGCAAGGATACCGAGAGGAGTGCTTTTGGTGGGTCCACCTGGTACTGGAAAGACTCTACTAAGTCGGGCTGTTGCTGGGGAAGCTGGAGTACCTTTCTTCAGCATATCAGGCTCGGAATTCGTAGAGATGTTTGTCGGTGTTGGCGCCTCAAGAGTGAGAGACCTTTTCGATCAGGCAAAGAGGAATGCTCCGTGTATTGTGTTCATCGATGAGATCGACGCTGTAGGTCGGCAGAGAGGGGCTGGTCTTGGTGGTAGTCACGATGAGCGTGAGCAGACGCTCAACCAAATATTGGTTGAGATGGACGGCTTTGATACCAACACCAATGTCATAGTTATAGCCGCGACTAACCGTCCAGATGTGCTTGATCCAGCCCTCCTTAGACCTGGCAGATTTGATCGTCAGGTTGTGCTTGATCGCCCTGATATAAGGGGTAGAGAGGCTATACTCAGAGTTCATACCAGAGGCAAACCTATAGACAAAGACGTATCCCTGCATGCTTTGGCTAAGCAAACTACGGGCTTCTCTGGTGCCGATCTGGAGAACACCGTAAATGAAGCAGCAATTCTAGCTGCTAGGAGAAATCACAAGGTCATAACACGGCAAGACTTTGAAGACGCCATAGATAGAGTAGTTGCTGGACCCGAACGCAAGAGTAGGATAATTACTGAGCGTGAAAAGTGGGTTACGGCCTACCACGAGGCGGGTCATGCTTTGGTAGCCCGAATGCTTCCAAATATGGATCCGGTGCACAAAATAACCATCGTAGCGCGAGGTATGGCAGGGGGCTATACCAGAGTGCTACCCACTGAAGACCGACATCTTATGACTAAGAGCCAATTCGAGGATACTCTCGCTTTTGCGATGGGAGGTAGAGTAGCTGAGGAACTGATATTCCACGAGATCAGCACAGGTGCCGAGAATGATATTCAGCAGGCTACTAACATAGCTCGCAAGATGGTTACTGAGTATGGAATGAGCGAGAAGTTGGGTCCTGTAGCCCTGGGGCACAAGGAAGAGCTTATCTTCCTTGGTAGGGAGATAAGCGAGCAACGTAACTATAGTGATGAGATAGCACTGCAGATAGACCAGGAAATACGTAAGCTTATTGATAATGCCTATCAGAGAGCTAAGCAGATACTAACTGAGAACATGGACAAGCTCATCGCGCTTGCTTCCTTGCTCGTGGAGAAGGAGACTCTGGATAACGAAGATATGGAGTCTCTGTTCGATACTCCAAGACCTCAGCCTAAGGTAGTGCCAATACCCCAACTGGGCGGCAAGACTAAGGAAGTTAAGCCTCAGGAAGATGATAAGCTAAAGGGATTGCCGGACCTATCTGGAGGATTAGCACCGGCGTAGCGTATTGATATCACCTAGAGAGTGGGAGAAGAGATACAAAATCCTTCTCCCACTCTTGTGTTATCTTATGAGTAAGCAGTTGAACAAAGGAGGCTACATTTGCTGCACGGTTTTGAGCAATGGATGATTGAGATCCTAAGAGACCTAATGCAAACTCTAGGGTGGATTGGTGTTGTAATTGCAATGACTATTGAGAGTGCTAATGTGCCTCTGCCTTCTGAAGCGATAATGCCTCTAGCAGGATGGATGTTGATAAAGGAACAGAATCATCCGTTGTCCTATGTAGTTATTGCTGGTTTCTGGGGAGCGGTCGGTAGTACTTTAGGATCTCTAACAAATTATGCCCTAGGCGTTTGGGGAGGCAGGCCATTTATTGAGAAGTACGGCAAATGGTTGCTAATAAGCAAGAAAGATCTTTATAGGGCTGAAAAATGGTTCGACAGGTGGGGTGACAAGATAGCTTTCTTTAGCCGTCTATTGCCAATTGTAAGAACCTTTGTGAGTTTTCCTGCTGGTGTAGTATATATGCACCCATTTAGATTTACTGTTTATACCTTTCTTGGATCATTCATATGGTGTACTTTTCTAGCTTGGCTTGGCTACCTTGCAGGTCAGAATTGGGAAGTGATTAGGAGCTACATAAAACCTTTTGAAATACCTATCCTTATCGCTTTGGCTGTAATCGTTCTAGTTTATATAAAGCATAAGTGGTCAGAATTCAGAGAGTTTGACTTTAAAAATTCTAGTTATACACCGGAAGGCGAGTAGAGGAGCCTGTAATGCCTAAGAAGAGGCGTTTACCTTTGGCCAGAATGTTATTGTCTTATAGACTCTTTAGATCCCAATCTAAGCGCGTTGGCGGCTTTGATATTCTTACGCTTCTTATAGCCCTCTTGGTAGCATATAGGACCTATAAGTCGGAAAAGGAAGCTAGGGAAAGAGAGGAAAATACTAGAACTATTGCGGAGGTGATTGGTGGCTGAGGATTGCATCTTTTGTAAGATTGCAAATAAAGAGATATCAGCTGATGAAGTTTGGCGCGACCAGGATGTGGTTGCTTTCAGGGATATAAATCCCATGGCTCCCGTGCATGTATTGGTTATTCCCATATCTCATATTGCCTCTCTTGACCAACTACAGGATCAATCACTAGCAGGCAAGCTTATCCTAACGGCGTCAGAGCTTGCTCGAAAGCTAGATATCGATGAATCTGGTTATCGTGTTGTAATCAATACTGGACCAGAGGCGGGGCAAAGTGTCAATCACTTGCATCTGCATTTGCTTGGTGGACGCAGTATGAGTTGGCCTCCTGGCTGATATTGTTGGAGCTATTGACATATCCTATCTCTGCTGTTTATAATCACGCGTCCAACACGTTGGCCTGTAACGGCCGCGCGACTCCAGGACAGAAGGGGGGTGAAATGCGCGCATGGCCGAAGTTGTAGTAGGTGAAAACGAGAGCTTCGAGAGCGCTCTGCGTCGCTTCAACAAAAAAGTGCAGCAGGCAGGTATACTGTCTGAGGCGCGCAGACGAGAGCATTATGAGAAGCCAAGCGTGCGCCGGAAGCGCAAGGAAGCGGCTCGCAGGCGCAAGATAGAAGCCAAGCTGAAGCAGCAACAAAGCAGATAACTTGGAGGACGATTAGTAGTTGAGTATCACCGAGAGGCTTAATAACGACCTTAAGGAAGCTTTGCGCTCAGGTGATGATAATCGTAAGAGCGTGATAAGGTTACTGCTAGCTGCTTTGAAGAACCAGCAGATAGAAAATAGAGCTCCTCTGGATTACCAGCAGGAGCTCTCTGTCTTACAACGAGAAGCTAAACGTAGAAAAGAGTCTATAGAGGAGTACGAGAGGTTAGGGCGGCCTGACGTAGCAGAGAAAGAAAGACGGGAACTCGAGATCATACAATCATATCTGCCTGCAGAGATGAGCGAGGAGGAAATAAGGCAGATTGTAGCTCAGGCTATTTTGACTACCGGCGCTCAATCTCCTAAGGATCTGGGTAAGGTAATGTCGGTAGTTATGCCACAGGTTAGAGGTAGGGCAGACGGGAAGGTTGTAAGTAATTTGGCTAAAGAAATGCTTGAGAATTCCTGATTTTAAGAAGTGTCCAATAGTAACCAGAAGTACTCTGTTGATATCACTGTAAGCTCTGATCAGTTATCTCGCTTTATCCCGTATGTACAGAGAGCTATATGTGTGGCTCTAAGGGAAGAAGAAGTTCCAGAGGGCCATTCTGTGTCTATATTGTTGACTGATGATGATCAGATCGCGAAGTTGCATCTCGAGCATATGGGAATCGAGGGACCTACTGATGTGATGTCCTGGCCATCATCGGATTTTGATAGAGAAAACTTTCATTTTCTAGGCGATATAGCGGTCTCGTGTGAGACCGCGGAGGCACAAGCTAGGGACCAGGGCCATCCTGTTGAGACCGAAGTAAGCGTGTTGGCGGTACATGGATTGCTTCATCTCTTAGGGTGGGATGATCAAACTCCCCAAGAGAGAGAAGAGATGCAGAAGCGTGTAGATTATATAGTATCTAAGGCCCTATCCACATTCACCAACTCTGATAACCTATCATCCTCTACATGACAGATAACTGCGTACTAGGTGTAGGGCACTCACAGTAGACCTTTCAGCTAGCGCATCAATAGAGCTGGCATACACTTCGTTCTTAGCCAATTCATCGTTGTTGATTAGGTCTACCAGCCTTACCAGGCATTTCAAGCTACCGCTCTGTTCAACAGCTTTACTAGTTTCAAGAAGTAGGTCAGCAGGTATTTGTTGTTCGCCACCTACTACACCTCCAGCAAATATGGAGCTTGCCCCTTGGGTTAGAATACTTTTTGATAACAGCCCCATACTAGCCCACTCATGAGTAGATAATGTCTTCTTGGCGTCGGAAAGCAGCTTACATACCAATTGGGGCAAATCAACATCGCCTTCTGCCCAAATATATCTTTCAAGGATGATCCTGATCTTAGAAACCACTTCCTCGGCTAGTTTCTCTGCCTCCTCTCGTGTATCTCCAATCGATCTGACAACAACATGAACACCATCGGCTCTTGCATAAGTCCCTAGAAGTGGGTTGCTAGAACTAAATAATGTCCCAAGCATGTCTGCTACTGTAGATTCTCCGAGCCCGAAAGTCTTTATGGTCTTTGTAACTATGTGTTGTCGAGATATGTCTCTTAGCCTAGGCTCTACTTCATGCTCCCATAAGGCATACATCTCTCTAGGCACCCCAGGTAGCAGCACGATGATCTTATTATCCTTCTCTACCCACCAGCCAGGCGCAGTTCCCCATTTGTTGTCAAGTGGCCTTGCACTAGGTATGAGAGTGGCCTGTTTGATATTCATAGAAGGCATATTTGAGCCACGACTTCTAAAGAAATCTCGCAGCTTTGACTCTAGATTTGGATCAACACTAAGTTCTTCCCCCAATAGTTGAGCCACAGCTTCCCTAGTTAGATCGTCGGGAGTAGGACCTATGCCACCAGTACAGATGATAACGTCTGATCTAGAGCGAGCCTGTGAGAGTGCATCGACTATATCAGCTAGATTATCTCCAACTTGAGTGACCCTCTGAAGTTCTATACCCAAGTTTACTAGTTTCCTAGCTATATATGCTGCATTAGTATCTATTATTTCTCCTGCCAGTATCTCAGCACCTATAGATAATATGTCAGCCTTCATACTTTTGCCTTTCACTCCAACGGTCTCTGGTTAATTCCATATCGTAGTGCTTTACTGATATACCGCTGCCTGTTCGGCGAAAGTATCCTCTAATATTCTCATACTTATCTTCAGAAAAAACCTCGGAGAAGTATGGTGGTGGATACGAGCTCCAATGTTCACCAGTATATATAAAACCCACTTTTTCATAAACTCGCTGAGCTCTTCTATTGAAAGCAGCAACATCCAACCTAAGCACTTTGTATCCTAATACCTCAAAATAGTATCTGGCGAAGGTTTGCAATGCGTCAGTTCCATACCCCTTGTCTAGCTTGTCACTGCGCAGATCTATACCTAGTACTGCTGATTTCTTAGACCGATCTACCTGCCTTAGAAATAGTCTTCCTATGAGTTTGCCATCCTCGTCTGCAATAGCAAAAAGCATCATATCAGACCTTGAGGCACGTTCTATGTACCAAATATCTCTCTCGAGAGGACTCAGTCGAGGAGGATTATAGTCTTGGAATAGAGGATCGACATGAGGAGGCCAGTTAACCCATTCATCAACGTCAGCGCGGGTGAACTCACGAAGATATATTTTCTGGCCTCTAGCAATAAATGTTTCTGTATCCACGTTGTAATAGCCTTCTATTATGTTTTACCAATGAGCGACCTGGCTTTAATATAGCAAGAAATATCCCCAATTATTCCTTGACGTATATAGATCGACATTGTATATTAGTGTGTGGCAAGGGCCGCTAGCTCAATTGGTAGAGCAGCTGACTCTTAATCAGCGGGTTGTAGGTTCGAGTCCTACGCGGCTCACCAGTGAAGCACAAATAGCATCTAAACGAGAGCTTCCAACAAAAATGAGGAAGCTCTCGTTTTTATATTTACTTTAGGAGCTTACATCTTTTTGCTGTGTGCTATAATCTGCAATCAGGGCCAGAATGGTACTTCTTGCACCCTACTTTTTTGTGGGTTAAGCTATGCAGCACAGTGACTATCCTAAGCCCTCACTTACAGTAGACTTGGTAATGTTTCTTTGGGATGGCAATAAGCTTTACCTACCCCTTGTACAGAGACTAAACAACCCTTTCAAAGGATATTGGGCCCTTCCAGGGGGATTCGTGGAAATAGATGAGACATTACGAAAGGCTGCAGCTCGTGAAGCACAGGAAGAGATAGGAGTCGTACCTCAAGACCTAATAGAAGGGCCAGCCTTCGACGATCCTCATAGAGATCCCCGAGGAAGGGTGATAAGTATTCCATTTGCTTGTTTGTCGCTGTTACAAGAGGTTAGATTACAGGCTGGATCAGATGCTTCCAAGGTACAAATATTTGATCTGCAATCTATTCCTGATGAGTTGGCATTTGATCACGGGGATATTATCTCTACAATGTGTATCTGTGCTATAGATGCCATTAGAAAGGGACTAATAAACCCTGAATGGCTTTCCAGTGAAGACAAAAGCAAGATTATATTGCAGCTTCAGCAATGCGGAGGCAAGTCTCATGATGGAAAATAGTATGACAGGTTCACCCGATAACGAGCGTTCAGCATTTCTAAGATGGCTAGATGAATGGATTAGTTCTCTGCCTAAGCAGGAGATAGCTGATGGCCAGAATGTAGCGATAATGGTTGTAGATATGGTCAATGGTTTCTGTAAGACTGGTAATCTTGCTAGTGATAGGATAGGAGCTCTTATAGAGCCCATAAAGCAGTCTTTATCTGATGCCTATAGCGTTGGTGTAAGGCGTTTTATAGTTGTTGAGGACACACACAAACAAGATGATAGGGAGTTCAGTGCTTTTCCCCCTCACTGTGTGAAGGGTTCTGGTGAGGAAGAGACAGTTGAAGAGATCAAGAGCTTGCCTTTCTCTTCTGAGTTTATCTACATTGATAAACCTACCTTGAGCCCAGCTATAGGTACTGGTATAGACGCCCAAATTACCAAATTTATCAATGAGGGCGTCAGCACCTTTGTAATTATGGGGGATTGTACTGATCTCTGTGTTTACCAGTCTTCTGTTTTCTTGCGGCTTTTTGCTAATTATCTACATGAGAGGCAGGTGGACGTTATAGTGCCTGCCAATTTGGTAGACACGTATGACATAAGGGTCGAGGATGCACTGAAGATAGGTGCCTTGCCTCATCCTGGCGATCTTATGCACCAACTATTCCTTTATCATATAGCTCTAGTTGGCTGTAAAGTCGTATCAACAGTTACTTGGGGGAAGTAGCTGTGAGTGTATTTGATCGTAAGCGTTTGCCTGTCTCGACGTTCAAGCTTGACGTTGAACGCATGCGTCAGGGTTGGTATAGCGATAAGTATTTCTTGAATATAGTAGGATTATTGACCGCTCTGGCCGAGGATGGTTATCCAGTAGAGTGGAGCTCCCCTACTTCTATTGGAGCCACTAAGGGGCTTGGGGCTAATGAGATTGGTAACATAGAAGTCGAAATGCAGATATTCCATCGTAGGAAGCCTTATGCCGTCGTTGTGGGAGTAGATAAGGCGCTAGCTATATTAAGAGAGTGTACTGGGTACTATGATAAAAATGGGTGTTTCGTGAACACATTCGATAAATTGGAAGTAGAGGCCGTGCATGACGGCGAAATGGTGCCATATGATGGTGATCCTTCCAATGTTGTACCCGTAATGCGTATTAGAGGTAGATACAGGGATTTCGCTCTTCTGGAGACACCTATAGTAGGTGTCCTTACTAGGGGATCTAGGGTCGCAACTAATGTCTATGAGACACTCAAGGCAGCTAATGGTAAAACAGTGCTCTTTTTCCCTGCTAGGTTCGATGCCCACGAAGTCCAAGCAGCTGATGGTTACGCATACAGCATAGCTGTACAGTTATTCAATTATAAATACGCTAAAGATGCTGGTATTAGTGTGAGCACTGATGAACAAGGTAGCTGGTGGGGAGGGCTAGGAGGTGGCACTATAGCGCACGCTGCGATAGCTTCCTTTCTTGGTGATACTGCCGCAGCTATGATGGCATTTGCTCGCACTCGCCCTGTAGACATACCGAGGGTAGCTCTCGTGGACTTTCATAATGACTGTGTTTCCGACACTTTGCAAGTTATGAGAGCTATGTTTATGGAATTCAAGAGATGCGTCGATGAGGGTAATTATGAAGAGGCTGAGAAGTTTAGACTCTATGGTGTCAGACCAGACACATCAGGTTCGCTACGTGATAAAAGTGTAGAACCCCTAGGTGATCCTGAGCTTGACCTTGGGGTGGTTCCGAGACTTATATTCAATATGCGTAACGCCATGGATAATGCTTGGAAGGATTGGGACTTACCACGTGAGTGGGAGGAGCGAGCTAAGGAATGGTGCAGACAGGTCAAGATTGTTGCTAGTGGAGGTTTTACACCTGAGAGGATAAAGAAATTTGAGCAGCTTGGAGTGCCTGTAGACATATATGCTGTGGGCTCATGGCTTTTTAATAACTCTAAGGATGATGGTACTAACACTGATTTCACCGCGGACGTCGTCAGGGTACGCGTGAATGGTGAGTGGATAGAGATGGCTAAGGCTGGCAGAAGACCTGGGAGTAATCCTGCTCTTGAAAGGGTTCGTCCTGATTATTAGATGTGTAGTCATGCAGAGGTGTGGTGTGGTAAGAGGTGTGGGAGCGCGGCGGCCTACTTTTCCGGCTGGGAGAGCCAGTATCATTGGTGCTGGAGGGTTTCACTACCGGGTTCGGGATGGGACCGGGTGGTTCCCCTCCGCTTGAGCCACGCTCCCGTGTTATGGGTAGCGGATGGGGTAATTTGGATCTTGTCGTAAGGGGAGGATGGAGGCGGGCAAGACGGTCGACCGTTAGTACCGCTTGGCTGCACACCTTACGGTGCTTGCACCTGCGGCCTATCTACCAGGTCATCTTCCTGGGGTCTAGTGGGGAGGTCTAATCCTGGGGTGGGCTTCCCGCTTAGATGCTTTCAGCGGTTATCCCGACCGGACTCGGCTACCCGGCGGTGCCAACTCTTGACAACCGGTACACCGTAGGTCCGTCCATCCCGGTCCTCTCGTACTAGGGACAGATCCCCTCACAACCTCCTGCGCCCGCGACGGATAGAGACCGAACTGTCTCACGACGTTCTGAACCCAGCTCGCGTGCCTCTTTAATGGGCGAACAGCCCAACCCTTGGGACCTACTCCGGCCCCAGGATGAGACGAGCCGACATCGAGGTGCCAAACCCTGCCGTCGATGTGAACTCTTGGGCAGGATCAGCCTGTTATCCCCGGGGTAGCTTCTATCCGTTAGGCCACGGCCCTTCCACGCGGTACCGTGGGATCACTAAGCCCGACTTTCGTCCCTGCTCGGCTTGTCGGCCTTGCAGTCAAGCTCCCTTATGCCTTTGCGCTCACCGGCCGGTTTCCATTCGGCCTGAGGGAACCTTTGGGCGCCTCCGTTACCTTTTAGGAGGCGACCGCCCCAGTCAAACTACCCGCCAGACACTGTCCCGGTTGCCCGGTTAGGCTCAAGGCCACGTAAGAGTGGTATTTCACCGGCGCCTCCACCCCTCCCGCAAGAGGGGCTTCACAGGCTCCCACCTATCCTACGCATACGTAGCCCCGAGCCAGTGTCAAGCTGTAGTAAAGCTCCACGGGGTCTTTTTGTCCTGTCGCGGGTAACCCGTATCTTCACGGGTACTTCAATTTCGCCGGGTCCCTCGTTGAGACAGTGCCCAGATCGTTATGCCTTTCGTGCGGGTCGGAACTTACCCGACAAGGAATTTCGCTACCTTAGGACCGTTATAGTTACGGCCGCCGTTTACCGGGGCTTCGGTTTGGGGCTACGTGCACCCCTCCCCTTGACCTTCCGGCACTGGGCAGGCATCAGCCCCTATACATCCTCTCACGAGTTAGCAGGGACCTGTGTTTTTGTTAAACAGTCGCCTGGGCCGTTTCTCTGCGGCCTCCTCGAGCTCATCACCCAAGGAGGCGCCCCTTCTCCCGAAGTTACGGGGCCATTTTGCCGAGTTCCTTAACGAGGGGTATCCCGTTCACCTTGGTATCCTCTACCTGCCCACCAGTGTCGGTTTGCGGTACGGGCAGCATCTGGTCTGGCTTAGAGGCTTTTCTTGGCGGTATGGGCGTTCGGCCGAGTTGAGCTCCGGGTTGCCCCGGGCTCTCCCCATCACCCCCACGGATATGTGCCGGCGGATTTGCCTACCGGCACTCCCTGGAAGGCTTGGACGGTACTGCCCCGCTCCGGCCTACCCTGCCGCGTCCCCCCATCGCTCATAGCGACCAGACGCTGGTACGGGAATATCAACCCGTTGTCCATCGGCCACAAGCACTCCGGCTTGCAACCTTAGGCCCGACTAACCCTAAGCGGATTGACCTTGCTTAGGAAACCTTGGGCTTTCGGTGTGCCTGGTTCTCGCAGGCAATGCGCTACTCATACCGGCATTCTCACTTGCGATGGCTCCAGCGGACCTCGCGGCTCCGCCTTCACAGCCCTACGCAACGCTCCCCTACCCAGCCAAATAGGCTGTCGCAGCTTCGGTGGCTGACTTAGCCCCGTTACATCGTCGGCGCGGGACCACCTTCGACCAGTGAGCTATTACGCACTCTTTAAAGGATGGCTGCTTCTAAGCCAACCTCCTGGTTGTTTACGCGATCCCACATCCTTTCCCACTTAGTCAGCACTTGGGGACCTTAGCTGGCGATCTGGGTTGTTTCCCTCTCGGCCACGGATCTTAGCACTCGCGGCCTCACTCCCGGGCAGTGGCTTGTCGGCATTCGCAGTTTAGTTCGGTTTGGTAAGCGGATGTCGCCCCCTAGCCGATCCAGAGCCCTACCTCCGACAAGGTACACCCGAGGCTGCACCTAGATGCATTTCGGGGAGAACCAGCTATCTCCGGGTTCGCTTGGCATTTCACCCCTACCCACAGCTCATCCCCCAGTTTTGCAACACTGGTGGGTGCGGGCCTCCACGCGGTTTTACCCGCGCTTCACCCTGGCCATGGGTAGCTCACTCCGGTTTCGGGTCTGATCCGCGCGACTGCGGCCTCCTAAGAGGCCTCTCGCCCTGTTCGGACTCGCTTTCGCTACGGCTCCGGGTATCACCCCCTTAGCCTCGCCACGCAGATCAACTCGCCGGTCCGTTCTACAAAAAGTACGCCGTCAGGCAAGACGAGCTTGCCCTCCGACAGCTTGTGAG
>Ga0065724_100018_pt1 | contig 102879 bp, 86 predicted proteins | sample TheenrcSG05JP960_FD_59111 | JGI IMG/M metagenome (GOLD analysis project Ga0065724, IMG submission 59111) | Thermophilic enriched microbial communities from mini bioreactor at UC Davis - Sample SG0.5JP960 | ecosystem: Engineered > Solid waste > Grass > Composting > Bioreactor | place: USA... | reverse complement strand
GGCGTCGCTCCCGCGGCCGATGCCGGCACTGCGGCGCCGTCGGGTGGGCGTGTGCCCGCCGGCCTGGAGTCGGTGGCCCGCGTCTCCAGCGTGCTGGAGGCCGCCGGCGCCGCGGCGGCGCGGCCGCGCTCGCACGTGCTGCTGGATGTGCGGGACGCCGCCGGCAACCCGACGCGGATCCGCGTGGAACTGCGAGGCTCGCTGCTCGCCGCGACGATCGATGCTGCGGATCCCGCCGCGGCAGAGCGGATGGCCGCACGGCTGGGCGAGCTGCACCGGGCGCTCGAGCGCCAAGGCATCGAGAACACACAGCTACGCGTGCGTGCACACTCGCAGGTCGGCGTGGATGCGGTGCGGGCCGCGAGCGGCGCGGAATCCATCACGCCCATGGCGAGCACGCTCGCGCAGCGTGGCGACATGACGGGGGAGCGCCGGCCCCCGACGCCCGACACGTCGGGCCAGCACGGATCGCGCGATCCCGACGGGGACCTGCAGCGTTCGCGCAGGGAGCAACGACAGGGGAGGACTCCATGATCACTGAGGCGACGGCGTCGCAGATACATCGGACCGCGCCGGTCGCTGCGCCGAGCAGCGTCCTCGGCAAGGACGAGTTCCTGAAGCTCCTGGTGGCGCAGCTCAGGCACCAGGACCCGCTCAGCCCGATGGAGGGCGCCGAATTCGCTTCGCAGCTGGCGCAGTTCTCGAGCGTCGAGCAGCTGATCAACCTCAACGACCGCCTGGCGTTGGTCGCAGCGCTGGATGAGGCCGTGCTCCACGCCGTCAACACCAACGCGGCGCTCGGCCTGATCGGCCGGGGCGTGCACGCGTTCGGCAACGAGGTCGCGGTCTCCGACACGGGCGAAGGGTCGGTGACGTTCACGGTCGGAGGGCAGGGCGGACAGGCCACGCTCCGCCTCTTCGACGCGGCCGGCCGGGAGGTCGCCGCCGTGGATCTCGGCGTGCTGTCCGGCGGCCGGCAACGGGTGGATCTTGACCAGGTGACGAGCGGCATCGCCCCGGGCACGTACACGTACCGCGTGGACGTGGTGGACGCGGAGGGTGGCGCCGTCGAGGTGACGACGTACACCAGCGGGATCGTCACCGGTGTGCGCCATGGAGCCAATGGGCTGGTGCTCGTCGTCGGGCCGTTCGAGATCCCGCTGGGCGAGATCGCGGAAGTCGAAACATCACTCTGATCGGGAGGTGGAGTGCGATGATGCGCTCGCTGTTCGCCGGCGTTTCCGGCATGCGGAACCACCAGGTCCGAATGGATGTCATCGGCAACAACATCGCGAACGTGAACACCCTCGGCTTCAAGGCGAGCCGGGTCACGTTCGAGGAGGCGCTCTCGCAGCTCGTGCGGGGCGCGAGCCGGCCCGGCGCCACCGGATCCGCGTCGGTGGGTGGGAGGAACCCCATGCAGGTCGGCCTCGGCGTCAACCTCGGGAGCATCGACAGGCTGTTCACGCAGGGCAACCTGGAGAACACCGGCGTCACGACGGACCTGGCCATCCAGGGCGATTCGCTCTTCGTGCTCTCCGACGGGAGCCGGTACTACTACACGCGTGCGGGCAATTTCCAGATCGACGGGAGCGGCCGTCTCGTTTCGGCGACGAACGGGCTCACCGTGCAGGGCCGGATCGCTGTGGATGGCGTGCTGACGGACCAGATCGGCGACATCGTCCTGCCCATCGGCCAGAGCGCGCCTGCCAGGGCCACGAGCACCGTCCGCCTCGCCGGGAACCTGGATGCGCAGGCGGCCGACGGGACCACGCGCGAGACGACCATCACCGTGTACGACTCGCTGGGTACGACCCACGAGCTGCGCGTCGTGTTCACGAAGAACGGCCCTGCCTGGGACCTCAGCGTGTTCGCGGATGGCGGCACCACCGCGATCGGTACGGGCACGGTCACGTTCACGGCCGATGGGCGGCTCGATTCGCCGCAGTCGCAGAGCGTGAGCTTCGATCCCGGCAACGGCGCCAACACGCTGAACATCGACCTGGTGTTCGGCACGCCCGGCGGGCTGGATGGGCTCACGGGGTTCGGCGGCGCGATGACCGCGGTCCTGCGGGAGCAGGACGGCTATCCGGCCGGCGAGCTTGAGGGCATCACCATTGACCGGACGGGCACCATCACCGGTTCGTTCTCCAACGGTACGGTCATGACGCTGGCGCAGATCGCGCTGGCCGACTTCAGCAATCCGGCCGGCCTGTACAGCGACGGCGGCAACATGTACACGGAGTCACCCAATTCCGGCGCGCCGGTGATCGGGTTCGCGGGCGAGAGCAGCCCGTCCACGATCGCGTCCGGCACGCTCGAGATGTCGAACGTGGACCTCGCCCAGGAGTTCACCAACATGATCATCACGCAGCGGGGCTTCCAGTCCAACGCGCGGGTGATCTCGTCCAGCGACGAGATGCTGCAGGAGCTGGTGAACCTGAAGCGCTAGTCGCGCTGCACGCCCGGTGCGGACCGGCGAGGACGGCGGCGGCCGCGTGGTGCGGCCGTCGCCGTCCTCGCTTTCCGTCGGCGTGCGCTTCCGGGTCGTTGTGGTCGGCGCGCCCGGCAAGGTCCGCCGGTGGGGCCGGCAGAGACTGCCGGGTGGGGGTGGGTGCAGGGTGCGGCGGCGCGACCGCGGGTGTTCGGGCGTGATCGTGTAATTGAGTGTGGAGAAACAACTTGCGTCTGATGTTCGTTCCGGGCGTCGAGCGGTTGCGGACTGGTACGGGCCGTGCTTTCGCGGGGGCGGCGTGGAGCCGAATGGAACGCGTGGAGGAGTCGATGGCGGAAGCTCAGGGTGCGAAGGAAGGAACGCCGCTGGCCGCGTCCACGTCGGGCGCGCCAACGCCGGCCGCGCCGGCGCCGGGCGGAGCGCGACGTACGCTTTCGGCGGTCGCGATGCTGCTCGTGGGACTCGCGGTGGGGGCGGGTGTGGGGGTCGTCGCGGGCGGGACGCTGCTGGCGGCGTGGCGCTCGGGGGCGCTGGAGAGCGAGAGCCACGAGCGGCGTGAGCAGACGGGTCCTGTGAGTCCGGCGCTGACGCACACGATCGATGCGCTGGTGGTGAACCCGGCCGGCTCGGATGGGCTGCGCTTCCTGATGGCGACGATGGTGGTGGAAGTGGATGCGCCGGGGACGGTGGATCAGCTCCAGCGTCGGGACGCGGAGGTGCGCGAAGCCATCCTGCGCACCCTCGGCTCGAAGACGGTGCCGGAACTCGCGGACGTCGCCCATCGCGATGCGTTGAAGGAGGAGTTGCGGGCGACGCTGCTGAAGGTCCTGGACCGCGGCGACGTTCTCCGGATCCACCTGCCGCAGTTCGTGATCCAGTAGTCGGCAGTCGAGGAAGGCGAGGATGCACGAGCCGGAGGAGCGTGGAGCGCTGCACCACGGCAGCGCCTCGGATGTCGGCGCCGCTGGCGAACGGTCGGCGACGCCGGACACCGGCGTGGCAGGATCGGGCGAGCCGGTCGCCGGGTCGGACACGGTCCCAGCCACGGATGGCGGTGTTGTGGTCGCGACGACGGTCGTGGACCCGGATGCGGGCGGGGCGGAGAGCAACGGTGGGGCCGGTGCGGGGAAGCGGCTTTCGGTGCGCCCGTACGACTTCCGCCAGCCGAGCCGGCTCTCGAAGGACCGGCTGCGTTCGCTGCGTGCGATCTACGGGCAGATGGCGAAGGCGCTCGAGGGGTGGTTGAGGGGCCGGGTGCGCGAGCAGATGGACCTGGAGGTGGCGAGCGTGGATCAGCACAGCTTCGGCGAGCTGGTGTTCTCGATGCCGACGCCGTGCTGCTCCTACGTCTACGATGTGGCGAACTCGGGTGGCCAGCAGCTGTTGATCGACTTCGATGCCGACCTGGCGTTCATGATGCTCGACCGGCTGCTGGGCGGCTGCGGCGAGCCGGTGGAGGTGACCCGGCCGCTGACGATGGTGGAGCAGGGCGTGGTGCGGATCGTCGCGGACAGGGTGGCCACGGAGCTGTCGGAGGCGTGGAAGGAGCACATCCGCTTCGACCTGACGTTCAGCCGCTTCGAAGCCATCCCGGACGTGATCCAGATCGCGAACCGCGAGGACGCGATCCTCGTCACGGTGCTGAAGGCCCGTGGTGAGAGGATGCAGGGGGCGATCCGTCTGTGCCTGCCGTTCGTGGTGCTGGAGAAGTTCTTCAGCGGTTCCGGCACGCGGCGTTTCCGTGCCGGCGGGGGCTCGGAGGAGGAGCGGGCCGCGGACCGGCAGGGCGTGGAGGCGGCGATCCGCGCGAGCTCGGTGGAGATCGCGGCGAGGTTGCCGCGGTTCACCGTGCGGCTCGGCAGGCTGACGCAGTTGAAGGTGGGTGACGTGCTGGAGACGGGGCTGGACACGGACGTGGCGATCGAGGTGCTGGTGAACGGGCAGGATCGGGCGCGGGCGCGGGCCGGCCGCGTCGGTCGGCGGCTCGCCCTGGAGATCCTGGAGTGGAACAGCCCGGCCGGGGCGCCCGCGAGAGGAGGAGACTCGGAATGAGCATGAAGCAGAGCAGGGACGGATCGGCGAAGCCGACCCAGCCGGATCTCGCAGAGCTGGGCTCGGCCAACGGTGACCGGGAGGCGGCGTCTCTCTCGGCGCTCTACGACCTGAAGCTGGATGTCGGGATCGAGCTGGGGCGGACGCGGATGACGGTGCAGGAGGTGCTCGCGCTGGGGCGGGGCTCGGTGATCCAGCTCGACCGGATGGTGGGCGAGCCGGTGGACGTGTACGTCGGCGATCGCAGGTTCGCCGAGGGGGAGGTGGTGGTGATCGGCGAGCAGTTCGGCGTGCGGATCACGCGGATCACGGGGCCGCAAACGACGGAGATCGTCGAGTCGTGATGCTGCACGGGATCGGGAACGCGCTGATGGTGCTGGGCGCGAGTCTGGCGCTGTTCGGCGGGGCGCTGTGGCTGATCCGGCGGCTGACCGGCCGTCCGATCGGCGCACGTAGCGCGTGCCCGCTCGAGGTGCTGGGGCGTGTCACGGTCGGGCCACGGCAGGGCGTGACGGCGCTGCGCGTCGGCCGGCGCGTCGTCCTGATCTCGGTCGGCGAGGGCGGCGTGCGTCCGCTGCTGGAGATGCCCGAGTCGGAGTGGTCGGACGCGGTGGAGGCGGAAAGCGGCGGAGCTACGGGCATGGCGCACGACTTCCGTGCGCGGCTGCTGCGGTCGTTGCGCGTCAGTGCGTCCGTCGTCATCGCGCTCGCGCTGGCCGACGCCGCGACGCCGGCGGAGGCACGGGCGGGCGAGTGGGGTGTGGTGGCGACGGGCGCGATGCTCCAGGCCGTACCGACCGCGCCAGCTCCGCCCAACGCGGTCGCGCAGCAGGGCGGGCGCGCGTTGCCCCAGGGGTTCGTCGGACTGCCCCGAATCGATCTCCAGATCGGGAAGGATGACTCCGGGTTGCGGCTGAGCGGCACGGTGGGGGCGGTGGTCGTCATCGGCCTGCTCACGCTCCTGCCCACGCTGTTGCTGCTGATGACCAGCTTCACCCGGATCCTGATTGTGCTGCACCTCGTGAGACAGGCGCTGGGAACGCAGACCACGCCGCCCGCGCACCTGGTCTCCGCGCTCGCGCTGCTGCTCACGGGGTTCGTCATGGCGCCGACGCTGGCCGAGGTGAACCGCACCGCGCTCGCGCCGTGGCTGGACGGCGCGATCACCGAGGGCGAGATGCTGAAGGCGGCGGTCGTCCCGTTCCGTGAGTTCATGCTGGAGCACACCCGCGAGGAGGACCTGGCCACCTTCCTCGAGCTCAGCGATGCGCCGCCGCCGGCGAGCCCGGACGAGATCCCGCTGATGACGCTCGCGTCCGCGTTCGTGACGAGCGAGCTGCGGGCGGCGTTCCAGATGGGGTTCGTGCTGTTCCTGCCATTCGTCGTGATCGACATCGTGGTGGCGTCCGTGCTCATGAGCCTGGGCATGTTCATGCTGCCGCCCGTCATGATCTCGCTCCCGTGCAAGCTTCTCCTGTTCGTGCTGGTCGACGGCTGGACGCTGGTCGTCCAGAGTCTGGCGGCGAGCTTCCGCTGAGGTGCCCCGCATGTCTTTCGCTCTGACGCTGGACCTGGCGCGCAACGCGATCCTGCACGCCCTGCTGCTGGCCGGGCCGCTGCTGCTGGTCGCCGTGGTGGTGGGCCTCCTGGTGAGCGTGGCGCAGGCGGTCACGCAGATCCAGGAACAGACGATCGCGTTCGTGGCGAAGCTGGTGGCCGTCTCGATCGTGTTCCTGGTGATGCTGAGCTGGCTGCTCCAGATCGCCGTGCGCTACACCACCGAGCTGATGCGGGGCGTGCCCGGGATGGTGTCATGACACCGGGGGCCTTCGATCCGACGGCGCCGGGCGCACTCGCCCTGATCGCACTGCTCGGCGCGCGCGTGGGCGGCCTGCTCCTGATCGCGCCGGCACTCTCGGGCCGGCCGGTGCCGATGATGGTGCGCACGGCGTTGCTGGTCCTGCTGACGATGGTGCTGCTGCCGGCGAGCGCGGCGGCGGCGGCGGGCGGCGCCGTGCCGCGTGTGACGGCCGCGACGCTGCTGTGCGAGACGCTCATCGGCATGGCTCTCGGCCTCGGCGCCGCGGTGTTCGTGGGCGCAGCGGAGGCGGCGGGTGACCTGATCTCGGTGCAGATGGGGCTCTCCGCAGCGGCGGTGCTGGACCCGGTGACGCAGCAGTCCACGCCTACGCTTGCCAGCTTCACCCGCCTGTTCGCCACGGCGCTGCTGTTCGCCGTCGGCGGTCACCTGGCGATGATCGGCGCGCTGGCCTCGAGCGTGGATCTGCTGCCGGTGGGTGGCGAGATCGATGCCGCCGACGGCCTCCGCGCCATGGTGATGCTCGGCGGCGAGCTGTTCGTTCTCGGCCTGCGCTTCGCCGCGCCCGTGGCGGCCGCGCTGCTCGTCAGCAACGTGGCGCTGGGAATCCTCGCCAGGACGATGCCGCAGCTCAACGCGTTGATCGTTGCGTTCCCGGTGCAGATCGGGCTGGGTCTGTTCACCCTCGGCGTGGCGCTGCCGTACGTCGCGGCGCCGTTCGCGTCGTGGCCGTTGTCGTACGAGGCGGTCACCTCGCGCCTGCTCGACGCCTTCATGCCGTGAGGTCCCGCGACGATGGCGGACGAGTCGTTCCAGGAGCGGACAGAAGCGCCGACGCCGAAGCGGCGGCAGGACGCGAGGCGGCGCGGCGAGCTGCCGCGGAGCGCCGAGGTCTCGACCGCGCTGCTCCTCATGGCGGGAGCCGTGGTGGTGCACATGGGCTCGAACTCCATGGCGAACGCGATGCGGACGCTGTTCGGCGGCAGCACGCGGATGGCCGTGACGCCGCCGGGCGACCTCGATGGCGCGGTGTGGTGGGTGCGGATGGTCGGGCAACAGACGCTGGGCGCGCTTGCGCCGGTGCTGGCGGGGGTCGCCGGGGCCGCGCTGCTCGTGGGCGCGGCGCAGGCCCGCGGGGTGTTCGCTACGCAGGCCCTGGAGCCGAAGTGGTCGCGGCTCTCGCCGGTGGGCAACCTCAAGCGGATCGTGAGCCTGCGCGCGCTCATCGAGCTGGCCAAATCGCTGCTCAAGCTGCTCGTCGTGGGCGCGGCGATGGTGTCCGCGCTGTCCATGGCCTGGTCCGAGCTGCTGGCGCTGGGGCAGCAGGCGCCGTTCGCGTTCGCGCAGCTCGTGCGGCGCTACACGGTGCGACTCCTGGCCTCGGCCGGCGCGGCGTACGTGGTGCTCGCCGTGGGCGACTACCTGTATCAGGTCTGGCAGCACGAGAAGAACCTGCGCATGAGCCGCGAGGAGCTGAAGCAGGAGCTCAAGGAGACGGAAGGCGACCTGATGGTGCGGGCGCGGCTCCGCAGCATGGGGCGCTCACTGGCGCGGCGGCGCATGTTCCGTGACGTCCCGACGTCGGACGTCGTCATCACGAACCCGACACACGTTGCGGTGGCGTTGAAGTACGACCCCACGCGTGCGCCCGCGCCCATCGTGACGGCGATGGGGCAGCGCAAGATCGCGGAGCGCATCAAGGCGATCGCGCTCGAGCACGGCGTGCCGGTGGTGGAGAACCCGCCCGTCGCCCGCGCGCTCCTCGCCACGGGGCGCGTCGGCTGGCCGATCCCCGCCGAGCTGTACGTCGCGGTGGCGGAGATCCTGGCGTTCGTGATCCGCCAGCGCTCGGGCCGCTTGGGTTGGGATGGAGTGGAGATCCGATGAGCACGACGGTGGTTCCACACGCGGCATCCCTGCCGGAGATGCGGCGAGCGGACTACGGCATGGCGGCGGCCGTCGTGCTGGTGCTCGCGCTGCTCGTGCTGCCGATGCCGCCCGCGCTATTGGACATCGCCCTCGCCCTGAGCATCGGCGCATCCCTGGCGGTGCTGCTGGTGGCGATGAACACGTCGAACGCGCTGGACTTCAGCACGTTCCCCACGGTGTTGCTGGTCCTGACGCTGTTCCGCCTGGCGCTCAACGTCTGCAGCACGCGGCTGATCCTGAGCGAGGGCAAAGCCGGTCGCGTGATCCAGGCGTTCGGCGAGTTCGTGATCGGCGGCAACTACGCGGTCGGCGCGATCATCTTCCTGATCCTGATCGTCATCAACTTCGTGGTGATCACGAAGGGTGCGGGCCGCATCGCGGAAGTGGCGGCACGCTTCACACTGGACGCGATGCCGGGCCGGCAGATGAGCATCGACGGCGACCTGAGCGCCGGGCTCATCGACGACGTGGAGGCCAAGCGGCGCCGCGAGGAGATCGCCCGCGAGGCGGACTTCTACGGCGCCATGGACGGCGCGGCGAAGTTCGTGCGCGGCGACGCCATCGCCGGCCTGGTCATCACGGGTCTGAACATCCTGGGCGGCATCTTCATCGGCGTGATCCAGCGCGGCATGCCGCTGAGCCGCGCCCTGCAGGAGTACACGGTGCTCACGGTCGGCGACGGGCTGGTCAGCCAGATCCCGGCGCTGCTGGTGAGCACGGCTGCGGGGATCATGGTCACCCACGCGGCCGAGGGCGAGCGGGTGGGCTCCGCTGTGCTGGGCCAGGTCTCGCGGCAGCCGCGGGCGCTGTGGACGAGCTCGGCGTTCCTCGCGGGGTTCGGCCTGGTCCCCGGCCTGCCCACCGCGCCGTTCGTGCTGCTGGCGGGCATCACGGCACTGGCCGCCTACGCGGCCGGGACCGCTCAGCGGCGGACGCGGGCGCTCGAACTGGTGAAGCGGCCGGCAGAGAAGGAGGCGGAGCCGGACAGCCCGGTGAAGGACCTGCTCCAGATCGACCCCGTCGAGCTGGAGGTCGGCTACGGCCTGATCCCGCTGGTGGACGAGCGGCAGGGCGGCGACCTGCTGGAGCGGATCCGGCTGCTGCGCAAGCAGGCCGCCCTCGAGCTCGGGATCCTGATCCCACCCATCCGCATCCGCGACGACATGCGTCTCGCCGCCACGGAGTACGTGATTCGTCTGCGCGGCAGCGAGATCGCGCGCGCGGAAGTCTTCCCGCGGATGCTGCTCGCGCTGGACACGGGCGGCGTGGTCGGCACCGTCGACGGGATCGAGACGAAGGACCCGAGCTTCGGCATGCCCGCACGCTGGATCGCGCCGGCGCTGCGCGGCGATGCAGAGGCCATGGGCTACACCGTCGTCGAGCCGTCCATGGTGCTGGCGACGCATCTCATCGAGACGTTGAAGCGCCACGCCGCGGACCTGCTGAGCCGGCAGGACGTCAAGGAGATGGTGGACGCGCTGAAGCAGACGTACCCGGCGCTCGTGGACGAGGTGGTGCCGGCCAAGGTCCCGCTGGGCACGTTGCACCGCGTGCTGCAGCGGCTGGTGCGCGAGCAGGTGCCGATCCGCGACATGGTGACGATCCTCGAGGCGTTGGCGGACGCGGCGGACCAGACCAAGGATCCCGAGGCGCTGACGGAGCACGTGCGGCGTGCGCTGTCGAAGGTGATCGCCGAGATGCATGCGGGTCCATCCGGCGTGGTGCGAGGCATTGCTCTGGGACCGCGGCTGGAGGCCGCGCTCATGGGGCTCTTCGCCGCGCGGCAGGGCAAGGTGCTCGAACCGGTGCTGGATCCCGACAAGCTGGCGGGCGTGCTGCGCCGTCTGGACGCCCTGGCGCGCGAGCACGGCACGGGCGGCAGGCCGGTGCCGCTGATCAGCCCCCCGACGCTGCGCGTCGGCATCCGTCGCCTGCTGGAGCCGGTGCTGCCCGCCATCCCGGTGATCTCACTCGCCGAGATCCCGCCGCACGTGAACGTGGAGACCGTGGCGATCTGGGAGCTGCCCGATGACGCGTGAGCCGATCGGGATGAACGTGGGCGCGCTGCGCGGCGTGTCGGAAGAAGGCCGGGCCATGGCCGTACGGCCTGGCGCGGCGCCACGGCGGGCTGGCGCCGTGGTGGCGGCAGACGGGGCCGATGACGCTGAACTCTGGCTGGCGTACCGCCGGACGGGGGACCCCGCGATCCGGAACCGGCTGCTCTCGCGCAACCTCGGGCTGGTCTACCACGTCGCCCGGCGAATGATCAGGACGCTGTCCACGGACGTGGAGCTCGACGAGCTGATCAGCTCGGGCTCCATGGGCCTGCTGAACGCGGTGGAGAGCTACGACCCAGACCGTGGCGTGGCGTTCAGCACGTACGCGGCGCAGCGGATCCGCGGCGCGATCCTGGATGACCTGCGCAGCCGCGACCCGGTCTCGCGCGCGGCGCGGCAGAAGCTGCGGGCGCTGGAGACGGCGCGGGAGTCGCTCACCGAGGCGCTGGCGCGCCCGCCCGCGGACCACGAGCTGGCGGAGCGGCTGGGGATCACGGTGGAGGAGCTGTGGCGCTGGCAGGCCGCGGCCACGGAGCCCGTGCACGTCCCGCTGGACGAGCCGTTGCCCGATGGCGACACGGAAACCGCGCTCCGCGCCGAGCTGGTGCCGGACGAAGAGGGCGAAGACATCGAGACGACCCTCGACCGAGACCAGGAGCTGGACCTGGTGCGGGACGAGATCCTGCGGCTGCCGGAGCGCGAGCGCGTCGTCCTCTCGCTCTACTACTTCGAGGAGTTGAAGCTGCACGAGATCGGGCGGCTGCTCGGCCTCACGGAGTCGCGCGTCTCGCAGATCCGGTCGAAGGCGCTCGAGACGCTGCGCAGGAGGTTGCACCATTTGAGGGAGGTCAGCCGATGAGCGACCGCGTCGTGGCGACAGCCGCGGCCATCTGGAGGGAGGGACGATGAACACGCTGCCGCTGCGTCATGCGGCGCAGGCGCTCTACTACTGGGAGCGCCGGCAAGAAGCGCTCGCGAACAACCTCGCCAACGCCGAGACGGACGGGTTCAAGGGCATGCGGGTGTTCGCTCGGCTGGTGGAAGGCGCGCTGCTCGCGCCCGAGGCCGCCACGGACTTCCGTCAGGGCGCGCTCACGCCCACGGGCCAGCCGCTGGACCTGGCCATTGAGGGCGATGGGTTCTTCGTGGTCCAGACCGCGCGCGGCGAGCGGCTCAGCCGCGGCGGGTCGCTGCGCCTGGACGAGGCGGGACGGTTGGTGGACGCGGCCGGCCGCCCGCTGCTGGGCGAACGCGGCCCCATCGTCGTGCCGCCGGGGGTGGTGGAGGTGGACCGGGACGGCGTGGTGCGCGTGGACGGGACCGAGGTCGGCCGGCTGCGCATCGAGCGGCTGCCCGAGGGCGCGGAGCCGGTGCGCGACGAGGGCACACTGTTCGTCCCGCCGGCGGAGCGGATCCGCGTGCCCGAGGGCGAGCGCCGGGTGCGGCAGGGCTTCATCGAGCGGAGCAACGTGAATCCGCTCGACAGCCTGGTAGAGATGATCACGGTCCAGCGCAACTACGCCGCCATCGAGCGCAGCATTCGTGTGCTCGACGGCGTGCTCGAGCGCATCTCGAACGACATCGGGAGACTGTCCTGATGCTCCGCGGGCGGCGTGCCCGCGGTCCCCTACGATCACGAACCGGAAAGGCGGTGCAGCATGGATCCGGCACTTCGAGCGGCGGCAACGGGAATGGCCGCACAGCAGACGCGTGTCGAGGTGATCGCGAACAACCTGGCCAACGTGAACACGCCGGGGTTCAAGCGCAGCCGCGCGCATTTCGAGGACCTGCTCTACCAGATGGCGCAGGGCGCGGCGGCGGTCGGCGGCCCGGCCGCGACGACGCTGCCGGCGATCCAGGTCGGTCGCGGGACGCGGCTGGCGGCGGTGCAGCGCATCGAGACGCAGGGCCCGATCGAGCAGACGGGGCGCCCGCTGGACCTGGCGATCGAAGGCGCTGGCTACTTCCAGGTCCAGCTCCCGAACGGCACGATCGCCTACACGCGGGACGGAAGCTTCATGATCTCGGACCAGGGCACGCTGGTCACGCACGGCGGTTACACCGTCCTGCCCGGGATCGATATCCCACCCGACGCCATGAGCATCACCATCTCGCGCAACGGCGTCGTGACCGTGGAGGCCGCGGGCCAGACGGAGCCGATCGAGATCGGCCGTATCGAGCTGGCGCGGTTCGCGAACCCCGCCGGCCTGCTCGCGCTGGGCGAGAACCTGTTCGCCGAGACGCCCGCGTCTGGTCCCGCGATCATCGGATACGCGCAGGAAGACGGCTTCGGGCGCATCATCCAGGGCAGCCTCGAGGCCAGCAACGTGGAGATCGTGCAGGAGATGGTGGACATGATCGCCGCCCTGCGCGCCTACGAGATCAACTCGAAGGCGGTCAAGGCGAGCGAGGACATGGCCGAGATTACCAATGGGATGGTGCGCTGACGCCGGTGCGATGGTCCGGTCTCGCACGCGTACTCGCGGGCCTGCGTGGCGTCGCCGGTTCCTGGGTTGCGCGGCGCTGCTCCTGGCCTGGGCGGATGGCGGGTCGGCGCAGCTCGCGCCGGCGCCCGGGAAGGATGGCGATGCGTCGGGCGCCGTGGACGCGTGGACGCCGGCGCCGGGATTCGAGCGGCGCGTGCGGAGCGCCATCGCCCAGCGCTGGGACGTGGATCCCGAGGCCGTGCGACTCGAGTGGGGCGCCGCAGCGCCCGGCACACCGCCGACGGACGACGCCGCGTTCGAGCTGGTGGGGACGGGCGCGGGCGGGCACTGGTGGCTGAGCGTCCGGGATCCGGTGAGCGGAGCGATGCGCCTGCGGGTCCGGGCCGGCGTCGAGGTGATGGAGGCCGTGGCCGCGCGCCGGCTCGAGCGCGGCGTGGCGCTGACGGAGGCCGACGTCGCGCACACCGTGACCGTGCATTGGGGCGCGCCGCCACGGGAGGGGGCTCCGGTGGGCGCAGGGTGGGTCACACGCCGCGTGATCGCGGCCGGCGAGGCGCTGCGCCCGCCCGCCGTCGCCCCGCCGGTGCTGGTGAACGCCGGCGAGCCGGTGCAGGTGGTCGCGCGCCGGGGCAACGTCGAGCTGACGTTGCGGGCGCGTGCCGCCAGCTCGGCCGCGGCCGGAGAACGGGTGACCGTACGCACCGAGGCCGGCCGGCGGCTGCAAGGCGTTGCCGTCGCGCGCGGCGTGGTGCGCATCGATTGAGGAGGAGCCGGACATGGGACTGACGCGTTCCATTGCCGCGCTGGCGCTGGCGGCCGCCGCGCACGGCGTCCTGGTGGCGGACGCCGCCGCGCAACAGACCGCACAGGATTCCACGGCGCAGTCGTACGACGCCCCGCGGGCGGCGCTCTCCGGCCGGCGCTCGTGGCTCTCGGACCGGCGGGACTTCCGGCCCGGCGACCTCATCACGGTGCTGGTGGACGAGTACACGCTGGCCACGGCGAACAAGGCCACGATCGCGTCGCGGGACCGGAGCAGCCAGGCGACGCTGGATGTGGAAGACGCCACCGCACGACCTGGCCGGCGGGATGTGGTGGACCTCGGCCTGCGCAGCCGCGTGGGTACCGAATCCCGCGAGCGTGGCCAGGCGACGCGGCAGGATCGGCTCGCCGCGGAGATCACGGTCCGCGTCGTCGAGATCGCGCCGAGCGGACTGATGCGCGTCGAGGGCGGGAAGACGGTGATCATGGACGAGCACGAGCAGTACGTGACGCTCACCGGTTGGGTTCGGCCCGAGGACGTGACGCCGCAGAACGTCGTCGAGTCGTGGCGCATCGCCGACAGCCGGATCGAGTACCGCGCCGAAGGCAAGCTGGGTAAGCCGCGTGGCGGGCTGCTCTCGCGCATCCTGGGGGTGATCTGGCCATGAGGACACGACTTCTCTCGCGCGCGCTGGCCGCCTCACTGGCGCTGCTGCTGCACCCGGCCATCGGGCGTGCGCAGGACGTGCGCATCCGCGACATCACGCTCGCCGACCGCGATGTCCCCGTCCGGCTGGTGGGCTACGGACTCGTGGTCGGCCTGGACGGCACGGGGGACCGCGCGATCGGCACGTACGGCGCGCGTCACACCGTGCAGTCCGTGGTGAACCTGCTGCGCAACTTCGACATTGAGGTGCCCGCCGCGATGCTGCGGACGCGGAACGTCGCCGCGGTCCTGGTCACGGCGGAGGTCTCGCCGTACCTGCGGCCGGGCGGCCGGTTCGACGTGCAGGTCGCGTCGCTCGGCGACGCGGTCTCGCTGCGCGGCGGCGTGCTGTGGATGACGCCGCTGGTGCCGGACGTGGGCGGGCCGGCGGTGGCGACGGCGCAGGGCGCGCTGGTGTTGAGCGATGGCGCGTCCTCGCGGCCGGTGCCCGGGACCGAGACCAGCGCCCGCATCCCGGAGGGCGGCCTGCTCGAGCAGGAGCTCCCGCGGCCCGCGTTCGCGAGCACATCGCGGCTGGTGCTGCGCGAGCCGGACATCGGCACGGCGCTGCGTATCGCGGCCGCGATCGACGCAGAGTTCGGTGCGGGCACCGCGCAGGTGGAGGATCCCGGCGCGGTCGCCTTGAACCCGCCCGGGGGGACCAGTCTCCCGGAGTTCCTTGCCCGGATCGGCGAGCTGCGGGTCACGCCGGACCGCCGCCCGCAGATCGTCATCGACGCCCGGGATGGCACCGTGGTCGCGGGCGGCGNCCTGCGGGTCGGCAGCGCGGTGGTGAGCCACGCCGGCATGACGCTCACGATCGGCGGGGCGCAGGGGGGCGCGTACCTGGACGGCGACGGCGGCGCGCTGACGGGCGCCATCCGCGTGGACGCCGGTGCCACGGTGCAAGAGGTGGCGGCCGCGCTCCACGCGGTCGGCGCGGCGCCCCAGGAGATCGCGGCGATCTTCGAATCGCTGCAGCGGATCGGAGCACTCGCAGCAACGGTGGTGAGCCGATGAGCACGGGCGTGGGCATGACCGGCGTCATCTCACCGGCAGGCGCTCCTGCGCGTGAGCACGGGGCCGCTACGGACGCGCAGCTCCGACGCGCATGCGCGGAGCTCGAGGGCGTGTTCCTCAACGAGCTGTTCAAACTGATGCGGGAGACGGTGCCGGAAGGAGGCGTGGTGAGCGGCGGCACCGCCGAGGAGATCTTCACCAGCCTGCTGGACCAGCACCTCGCGGTCAGTGTGGCCGAGCGCTTGGACCGCGGCATCGGTGCGGCGCTCTATCGCAGCTTCCGCGCGGCGGTGCAGCCGCCGGCGGGGGAGGCGGGTGAGCCATGAGCGCGGGGAACGAGCCGTGTCGCGTGGCGACTCCGGACGGCCTTGCCGATGCGCTGGACACGGAGGCGCGCCTCCTGGACAAGCTGGTGGAGGTCTTGGTCCGGCAGCGCGATGCGATCGCCGCGTCGGACGTGGAGCGCATTGACGAGTGTGTGCATTCGGCGCACAGGGTGCTCCTCACGCTGAGTGAGGCGCAGCGCCGCCGGCGCGCGCTGCTCGGCACGCTCGCCGGCATGGAAGACGTGCCGCTCCGTTCGCTGGACCAGGTCCTGGGCGAGGCGGCGACGGAGGCGGTGATCGCGGCGCGGGACCGGCTGCTGGCCGCCGCGAAGGCGGCCAGTCGGGAGGTTGCGGTGAACCGCGGCATCGTGGAGGCGGCCATGGCTGCCGGCGAGGCGCAGTTGCGGCTGCTCGCCGGAGCGGCCCGGCGGCGCCTCGCCTACGACGCACTCGCGAACGACGTGGAAGGGACGGGCAGTGGGGCTTTGATCAATCGTCACGCATGAGGGGATCATGATCGGCAGCATCCTTTCCATCGCGGCCGGCGCGATGACGGCGCACCAGAAGGCGGCGCAGTTAACGTCGCACAACATCGCGAACGCGGCCACCGAGGGCTACTCTCGTCAGCGTCCGGTGCTGGCGTCTGCGCCGTCGCTGCAGACGCCGTTCGGCTCGCTCGGCGGAGGTGTGTTCTTCGCCGATGTTTCGCGTCTCCACGATGCGTTCGCGGATGCGGCGTACCGACGCCACACGGCGTCTGCGAGCGAGGCCAGCACGCGAAACGGCGTGCTGGGCCGGATCGAGCAGCTCTACGGCGAGCTGTCGGACGCCGGGCTGGCGTCCGCGCTGGACGCGTTCTGGTCCGCGTGGAGCGACCTGGCGACGATGCCCGCCGGTGTCGCGGAGCGCAGCGCGGTCCGGTACCGCGGCGAGGCGCTGGCCCTGCACCTGAACCGGCTGGCCCACGAGCTCGTCGACCTGCGGCTGGACACGGAGCGGCGGCTGGCGGATGCGGTCGCGAACATCAACGAGCTGGCGCGGCAGATCGCCGAGCTGAACCGCGACATCCTGGCAGCCGAGGCGGCGGGCGGGACGGCGAGCGACCTGCGGGACGCTCGCGGGCGCGCCCTCGACCGGCTGGCCGAGCTGGTGGACATCCAGGTCGTCGAGCACGCACGTGGTGACGTCTCGGTGATCATTGACAACGCCACGGTGGTGGACGGCACGCTGAGCTGGGCATTGGAGGTGCGCGCCACGGGTGGGGTCGTCGCGTTGGCCATGGCGGAGGGGATGACGACGCTGCCGCGGCCCGGCGGCCGCGTCGGCGCGCTGCTGAGCGTCCTCAACCAGGACATCCCCGAGCAGATGGCGCAGCTCGATGCGCTCGCCGCCGCGCTCGTGCAGGAGGTCAACGCGCTGCACCGCGCCGGGACCAACCCTGCCGGGGCGACGGGCGTGGACTTCTTCGACCCGGCCGGGGTCACCGCGAGCTCGATCCGGCTCTCCGCCGCCGTGGAGGCGGACATCGGGCAGATCGCGGCCGGCTCGGGGGACGCCGCCGGGAACTACCAGGCGGGTGCGAACGACGTCGCACTCAAGATCGCAGCGTTGCGGGACGAGCCGCTGTCCGCGCTGGGCGTGAGCGCTGTCGCGTACTACAACCGCATGCTCGTAGACCTCGGCGCCCGGGTCGCTTCCGCGGCGGCGGCGGCGGACGCCGCCGATACACTGGCCGCCGCGGCCAGCGCGCGGCGCGAGTCGGTCCGTGGCGTGTCCCTCGAGGAAGAGCTGGTCACGCTCATGAGGCACCAGTCGGCGTTCGCGGCAGCCGCGCGTATCGTCTCGGTCGCGGATGAGATGATCGAGGCCGTCCTCTCCCTCCGCTGATTCCTCGCGCCCATGCTCATCCTCAGCCGGCGCCCCGGCAGCGCGATCCTGATCGACGGCGGCATCCGCATCGTGGTGCTGTCCGTGGACGGCGGCGGCGTACGGTTGGGGATCGAGGCGCCGCAGGGGGTCACCATCCTCCGGGAGGAGATCGTGGCGGCGGTCGCGGAGGAGAACCGGCGCGCGAACGCCGCCGCGCACGCCGAGCGGTGGCGCCGCAAGGACGGCGCCCCGCCGGCCGCGCCCTGAGCGAGACGCGGCCCGGCAGGGGCCGCGCAGTCACGCGGTCGAGAAGCGCAGTTCGAACTGGACGGCGCCGGCGGACCCGGTCTCGTGGGACACCGAGATCTCCGAGGCGCCGTTCAGGAGGTGGCGCGCAGCGTCGAGTTCCGGCAGCGCGTCGGCTCCGGCCGGCAGCTCGGCGCCCGGCGCCCGGATCGTGAGCGCCGCGGCCCCGGCGGCCGGGCCGTACCCCACTGTGATCCGGGCGCCCCGGGGCGCCAGCCGCGCCGCCGCGGAGAGGAGCAGCAGCACGGCCCGGCCCAACGCCGCCGGGTCCACGACGACGGGCGGCGTGAGCGGGTCGCCCTCCAGCGCGACCTCCGTCCCCTCGAAGCCGCGGTGCTCGCGGTGCAGCTCGACCAGCTCGGGGAGCAGGTCCGCGAGCGACACCCGCTCCGCCCCTCGGCCCGGCCGTCGGGGCAACCAGTGCAGCAGCCTCGCCAGCCGCTCGAGCCGCTCCAGCTCCGCACGGAACAGCGCCAGCAGGGACTCATCCGCTCCTTCCGTCAGCAGCTCGGCGAGACCCCACAGCGCGGTGACGCGGCTGTTCAGCGTATGACACACCCCCGCCAAAACCCCTTCGCCGACGCGCTGCCACGCGGCAGTGGCGTCCGCGGCGGCGGGCTCCAGGCCAGCCGGCATACCTCCCCCACGGAGACGGTGTTCAGGTTCCTGCCCCGGCAGCCGATACTCTGAACCGGGGTCACGACCTAGGCAAGGGGCAGCCGCCCCGGGGGGAGAGGCGTGTTCGTCCTCATTGGCTTCGTCATCGTCTTCGGGAGCATCCTGCTCGGTTTCAGCATCCACGGCGGCAAGATCGCCGTGCTGATGCAGGTCTCGGAGTTCATCATCATCGGCGGGGCGGGGCTCGGCGCGATCGTCATCGGCAACAAGCCGTCCGTGGTGGTCTCGATGTTCAAGCAGGTGTTCGGTCTCCTGAAGCCGAACCCCTACAACCGCGCCGCGTACGCGGAGCTGCTCCAGGTGCTGTACGAGGTGTTCTACCTCGCGCGGAAGGACGGCCTGGTCGGCATCGAGCCCCACGTCGAGGATCCGGAGCGGAGCGATCTGTTCGCCCGCTACCCCACCTTCCACCGCAACGAGCAGGCGGTCGCGTTCCTGTCGGACACGATGAAGGTGCTCCTCACGGGCGCCGTGGACGACCACCACCTCGCGGAGATCCTCGACCTGGACCTGGAGAAGCGCCACGAGGCGGCCATGGTCGTGCCCCGGGCGCTGGCCCGCCTGGCGGATGCGATGCCCGGCTTCGGGATCGTCGCGGCGGTGCTCGGCGTCGTGATCACCATGGGCCACATCGGCGGCGCAGCCTCCGAGGTCGGCCAGAGCATTGCCGCAGCGCTGGTCGGCACGTTCCTCGGCGTACTCCTGGCGTACGGGGTGCTGAACCCGCTGTCCCAGGCCGTGGAGGCGCGGGTGCGGAGCGAGCAGGCGTACCTGGCGTGCATCCGGACGGCGTTGCTCTCCTACTCCCGTGGCGACCCGCCGCTCACGTGCGTGGAATTCGCGCGCCGCAACATCGAGCCGGATGACCGGCCGTCCTTCTCCGAACTCGAAGACCTGACCCGCCGTCGCGCGAGGGCCGCATGACGGGACGGAGGAAGGGATCGAAGGTCGTCCGCGTGGTTCGCAAGTCGAGCCACATGGGCGACCACCACAGCGGCTCGTGGAAGGTCGCCTACGCGGACTTCATCACCGCGTTGATGGCGTTCTTCCTCGTGATGTGGATCACGGGGATGGAGAGCAACGTCAAGGAGCTGATCCAGGGGTACTTCAACAACCCCATCGGCTTCAAGCGGGCGTACTCCACGGGGACGAGCCCGGTGGCGCACGAGGGGCCCGCGCTCTCGCCGGGAAGCGCCCGCATCGTCCTGCTCTCCCGCGACGCCGAGCGCCGCCGGATGGAGATGGTGATCGAACGGATCGAGCGGCGCCTCGCCGAGGCGAACTTCCCGGGGTCGATGCCCGGGAAGATCGAGATGGTGGTGGCGCGGGACGGCCTGCGCATCGAGTTGATGGAGACGGGCCAGGACGAGACGTTCTTCACCATCGGCTCGGCCGAGCTGCGACCGGCCGCGTTGCGCGCCCTCGAGTTGATCGCCGCCGAGATCGCCAACCTGCCGAACGACATCATCATCGAGGGGCACACGGACGGGCGGCGCTACGGGACCGATGCCTACACCAACTGGGAGCTTTCCGTAGACCGGGCGAACGCGGCGCGACGGGCGCTGGCGAGCATGGGACTGGGCGAAGATCGGGTCGTGGAGGTGCGCGGCTACGCGGACAAGCAGCTCCGCGTCCCGCACGATGCGCTGGACCCGCGGAACCGTCGCGTCTCCCTCCTCCTCCGTTTCAGGGACGGATCGTCCGCGTCCGTCGTCGACAGAGCGGTGACCGACTGATTCCCTCGTCTCAGGGGCGGGCGGAGCCATGGAGATCTTCATCGCACGCCAGCCCATCTTCGACCGATCGGAGCGCGTCGTCGCCTACGAGCTGCTCTACCGGGCCAGTGGGAGTGCAGAGCGGGCCGAGGGCGTGGACGCGGACCGGATGGCGCACGACGTACTCCTCGGCAGCGTATTCGGCGCAGGACTCCACCGGATCACCCAGGGCGCGACCGCGTTCGTGAACACGCCGCGCAGCCTGCTGCTGGGCGGCGCACTGCATCTGCTGGACCCCCGCCAGGTGGTGATCGAGCTGCTGGAGACCGTCGAGCCGGACGCGGAGGCCATTGCGGCCTGCGAAGCGCTGGTCGCGGCCGGCTTCCGTCTGGCACTGGACGACGCGGTGCTCGACCGCAGGATCGAGCCGCTGCTGCGCGTCGCCTCCATCGTCAAGGTGGACGTGCTCGCACAGCCGCCGGAGACCCTCGTCGGGATTCGGGAGCGGGTTGCGCCGTACCACGTGACGCTGCTGGCCGAGAAGGTCGAGACCGCGGCCGTGCGGGACGCTTGCCGTGCCCTGGGCTTCGAGCTGTTCCAGGGCTACTACTTCAGCCGGCCCGAGAACCTGGCCACCCGTACGCTGCTGCCCGAATGGGGGCGGGTCGCCAGCCTGCTCCAGATGCTGAGCGACGACCGGTCGCACGACCACGAGATCGAGGAGGCGTTCCGCTCGGATCCGTCGCTTTCCTACAAGCTCCTGCGCATGGTGAATTCGGCCGGCGTGGGCGGGCGCGGCATCGAGTCCATCGGACACGCGCTCAGGATGCTGGGCAGGAGCGCCGTGCACCGCTGGCTCTCCTTGCTTCTCGTGCTGATGGTGGGGAGCGGCGGCGGCGTGAAGCGTGAGTTGGCCCGCAGAGCGCTGATCCGGGCGTGGATGTGCGAGGGCATCGCGAAGCGGTCCGACGCCAGCGAGAGCGCGGAAGGCTGTTTCCTCGTGGGACTCTTCTCGGGGCTGGACGCGCTGGTCGGCATGCCGGTCGAGCAACTGGTCGCCGGACTCGGGCTGGCCCCGCCGCTCGCCCGCGCGCTCGCCCACCGTACCGGCCCGCTCGCCGCCATCCTGTCCCTGGTCGAGGCGTACGAGGCCGCCGACTGGGCCAGAGTCGATGTTGCGTGCGCGGAAGTGGGCGTGCGGCGCGATGTGGTGACCGGCCTCTACATCGAGGCCGTGCAGTGGGTGCACGAGCGGATCGAGCCGGGCGCACCCGGCAGCGCCGACGGGGGCGCGGAAAAGTCCGAGGTCTAAACCCGGCGCCCTGCCCGGCCGATACTTGCGGATGACGGCGGATCCGCACGCCGTGGGCACACGGGAGCAGGGACGCTCCCCAGGATCTCTAAGGAAGGAGAAACGCCATGCGGATCAACACCAACGTCGCGTCGCTGAACTCCAACCGGGTCCTCCAGTTGACCAACACCGCCGTGGCCCGGACGCTGGGCCGGCTGTCGTCCGGGTACCGGATCAACCGGTCGGCCGACGACGCGGCGGGGCTGGGCATCGCGAACAAGCTGCGCGCGGACCTCCGCTCGCTCCGGCAGGCGGCCCGCAACGCCGAGCAGGCCAACGCGATGCTCCAGATCGCCGAGGGCGCGGTGCAGTCGATCCAAAACATCGTCGAGCGGATGAAGGAGCTCGCGACGCAGGCGGCATCGGCCAACACGGACGACGGCGGCCGCCAGAAGATCCGGGCGGAGTTCAAGCAGCTGCTCGACGAGATCGACCGCATCGTCGAGACGACGAAGTTCCAGGACGTGAAGCTGCTGAAACCGAGCACCTCGTTCGATTTCATGGTCAGCTCGAGCGGCGAGTACAGCTCGGACACGTCGGACACGGGTGCCGGCAGTGACTTCGTCACGATCAAAAGGGAGGACCTGAACCTCGCGGGGCTCGGGGCCGCCATTCTTGACGACGGCGCCGACGGCCAGCTCACTCTCACGGACCCGGCCACGAGCTTCGATGCCGGCCAGTGGCGGCAGGTCCTCAGCAACCTCGACGGCGCTCTGGCCACGATTGCCACGGTGATGGGTGCGATCGGCGCGGCCCAGAACCGCATCGAGCACGCGTTCAACAACACGAACATCGCCATCGAGAACTACGCTGCGGCCGAGTCCACGATCCGTGACGCGGACTTCGCGGCCGAGGTGGCGGAGCTGACGCGGCTGCAGATCCTCCAGCAGTCGGGCATCGCGATGCTGGCGCAGGCGAACGCGGCGCCGCAGGCGATCCTGGCCCTGCTCCGTTAACGCGGACCGCGCAACGCCCGGGCCCGGGCCCCGCGGAGCGTGGCGGGGTCGGGTCCGGGCTTCGCGCAACGGTGAACCATGGCAGGCTTGACGTCCGTCAGCGGGCTGGCGAGCGGCGTTCAGTGGCTCGACCTGATCGACCAGATCATCGAGGCCAAGTCCCGGCCGAAGAAGCTGGTCGAGGCGCAGATCGCACGGCTGCAGGCGCGCTCGAGCGCCTGGTCCGCGCTCGGGGATCGGATCCGGACGCTCCAGGAAGCGGCGGAGCGGCTGGCCGATGTCCAGCGCATGTGGAGCTACCGCGCGGAGGTGGCCAGCAGCATGGCTGGCGCCGCGTCGGTCTTGGTGACCACGGGCCCGGGCGCCGGCGTGGGTTCGTACCGCGTGCGCGTCCTGGCGCTCGCCACGCAGGAGAAGCTGGCGGGCGGCGTCGTCGCATCACGCTCCGAGGCGCTGGGGCTCTCCGGCGAATTCCTCGTCAACGGCACCGTGATCCGCGTCGCGGAGACGGATTCGCTGGAGAGCATCGCGGCGCGCATCAACGGGGCGAGCGGCGCCGGCGTCACCGCGACGATCGTGTCCGTGGCGCCGGACGAGCACCGGCTGGTGCTCACGAGCACTCGCTCGGGCGCGGAGGGGAGGATCGACCTGGTGGACGGCGCCGCCGGCGTGCTCCGTGCGCTCGGCTTCCTCGAGGAAGCGGCCGTCGTGAAGCACCAGCGGACCGCGGGCGCGGCCAGCGACGTGTTCTCGAGCAACACCACGGCTGTTGCCGTGCAGCGCGGGCTCACCGACACGCTGGCCGGCACGGTGCGGATCGGCGGGGCCACGGGTTTCGACGTGGCCCTCGACCTGTCCACCATGAGCCTCGACGACGTCGCAGCCGCCATCAACGCGGCGGCGGCCGCGGCGGGGAGCGGCGTCACCGCGTCCGTCGTGGCGGAGCCGGGCGAGGCCGGCTGGCGGCTGGTGATCGAGGGGACGGCAAGCTTCACGGACTCGAGCGGCCGGATCCTCGAGGCGCTCGGCATCCTCGAGGGTGGGCGCAGCGGCGTCGCTCAGGTCCTGACGAGCGGGCAGCTCCTGGCCGGCGGCGCCGCGGCCACCGGCGCGACCCGCTTCGTAGACCTGGATGCGGGCGTCGCGGCGGGGGACACGCTCACCATCTCCGGCACGCGCGCGGACGGCACCACCTTCACCTTCGACTTCCAGATCGACGCCGCGACCACCCTGGACGACCTGATCGCGCGGCTGAACCAGGCGGATGCGCTCAAGGGCGGGAGCCGCACCGCGACCGCGTCCCTCGCGGACGGCCGCATCGTGGTCAGGGATGACCAGAGCGGCGAGAGCCGGCTCGCGCTCTCCATCGTCGCGCACAACGAGGGCGGCGGCGCCCTGGACTTCGGCACGTTCGCCGTGACCGAGGCGGGGCGCTCCCGCCAGCTCGTCGCGGCCGCGGACGCGGAGCTCGAGATCGATGGCGTCTACGTGCGCCGCGCGAGCAACACCATCACGGACGTGATCCCGGGGCTGACCTTCGACCTCCGGTACGCCGACCCGGCCACCACGGTGGAGGTGGCCGTGACGCGCGACCTGGACGCGGCGAAGAGCGCGATCGAGGAGTTCGTGAACGCGCTCAACGCCGTCGTCGACTACGTGAAGGAGCAGTCCGCCGCGGCGCCGGCGGGCCAGGCACGGAAGCCGTTCTCGGGCGACTTCGTCGCCCGCTCGGTCCTGAACCAGCTCCGCGCCGCGCTGGATTTCGCGCTCCCGGTCGGCGAGCCCGGCGCCCCGCGGCGGCTCTCGGACATCGGGATCGAGGTCGACCGCAACGGCCGCTACCAGCTCAACGCAGAGAAGCTCCGGGCCGCGCTGGAGGCGCACCCGAACGCGGTCGCCCAGTTGTTCGGCGCGGTGGGCACGGCGAGCGCGCCGGGACTCGACTTCATCGTGGGCCCGGACCGGCTGACGAGCGGAACGTTCGAGGTCGAGATCACGGCGCCGGCCACGCGCGCCACGGTGCTGACAGCGTTCGACGGCGTCTACAACGACGACGGCGTCGCGGACGAGCTGCGTATCACGGATTTCGCCACCGGTGCGACGTACACGATCGTGCTGGAGAACGGGCTCACGACCGCGCAGATCCTGGAGCGGCTCCAGACCGAGCTCGCGACGGCGCGCCGGCGGCGGCTGGAGTCGCGGGAAGCGCTCCGGGACGCGGACGGCGACGCCGCGACGGAGGCGACGACGCTCGCCGAGCTGCGGCGCGCCGATGGCTCCTCGCTCGGCATCCAGGACGGCGACGTACTCATGTTCTCGGGCACGCGCTCGAACGGCACGGCCTTCGTCGTGGAGTACACGGTGCAGGACGCGGCAGCGACGACGCTCGGCGACCTGCGCGCGTTCCTCCAGAGCCAGCTCGGCGATGAGGCCGTCGTCTCGATCGCGGGCGGCGTGCTGACGGTGGAGGCGGCGCAGGCCGGGAGCAGTCAGCTCTCGCTCGCGGTCAGCTCGAGCAACCCCGCCACCGGCAACCCGTTCGGCGTCTTCGACGTGGCGGTGGAAGGCCGCTCCGCCGCGCGCATCCGCGCGGAGCTGGAGGGAGGCCAGATCCGGCTGACGCACGAGGACTACGGCTCCAACGCCGGGTTCGACATCGCGCTGGTCGCCGGCGGTGCGGATGCGACGGCCGAGCTCGGCCTCGTCGCGCAGGCGTACCGCGGCCAGGACGTGCAGGGGACGATCAACGGCACCGCGGCCAACGGCAGCGGGACGGTCCTGCGCGGGCCGGAAGGGACCGAGATCGAGGGGCTGGTGCTCTCCTACACCGGCACCGCGACCGGCGCCGTCGGCAGTGTGACGTTCAGCCGCGGCGTCGCCGCTGCGATCGCCGACGTCGCCAAGCAGTTGCTCCAGTCCGGGACGGGGACCGTGCCGTCCGTCCTGGAGCGGATCGACGCGTCCGTCCGGCAGCTCCAGGACCGCGTCGCGCAGTTGGAGGACCGTCTCGAACGGCAGCGCGAGCAGTTGATCCTGCGGTTCGCCGCGCTGGAACAGGCGCTCGCGCAAGCGCAGGCGCAGTCCCAGTGGCTCGCGGGGCAGCTCGCGCAGTTCGGCACACAGAGGGCGCGTTGACGAGGAGCGCGTCGCCATGACGACCGGCCAGCGGAACGCATCGGCGTACCTGGAGGCGAAGGTCCTGAGCAGCAGCCGCGAGGATCTCGTTCCGCTGCTCTACGAGCACCTGTGCGCGAACCTGCGGCGCGCCGCGGCGCAGATCGAGGCAGGTGACATCGAAGGCAAGGCGGCCAGTCTGGAGCGGGCAACCGCGATCGTCTTCGAGCTGCTCGCCTCCCTCGATTTCGAGGCCGGCGGCGACCTCGCCGCGCGGCTGGCCGCGCTGTATTCGTTCTTCGCGTCCGAGATCAGCGCCGCCAGCCGGACCCTGGACCGGCAGCGGCTCGAACGCGTCACGAACATGGTGGCCTCGCTGCACGAGGCATGGCGCCAGGCCGCGGCGAAGGTGAAGGGCCGGGCCGAGGCCGACAGAGGGCAGGGGGCGGCATGAGCGGTGCGGGGGGCGCGGCGGTTGTCGCAGAGTCGTCGTCCGCGCTCCGCGAGCGCCTGGACGCGTGCACCCGGTACGCAGCCGTGGTGCACGAGCAGCTCGCGGCGCTGGACCGGAACGACCTCGATGCGTTCGCGGTGCTGGCGCGCGAGCGGGAGACCCTCGCCCGCAGGATCGAGGGTGCGGCGATGGCGGGGGTAGACGTGGCGCCGCGCGATGGAGAACGCGAGGTTGGCGCGCTCCATGAGGTCCTGCAACGCTGCGCCGAGGCGGACGCGCGGCTGCTCGAGCGGCTGCGGGCGCTGCGCGACGAGGCGCGGGATGCGCTCCGACACCTGGAGGCGCGACGGTCCGGCGTCCGGGCGTNTCNTGGCGGCCGGCGGCGGGCCGGTGAGCCTGGACGTGCGCTCCTGAGCGGCTGCCGGGGCCTGAAGTCCGGGCCCGTCGCGGCCGATGCTTGGAGTAGGGAGGTGCGTATGATCGAGAACATCGGCTCCAGCGGGCCCGTCCGGCCGGAACGGGCGTCCGGCGTCCCGGACGAGCGGGACCGGCCGGGCAGGGCGGTGCAGCAGGTCAGCCGCGTCCCGCCCCGTGACCGGGTCGAGATCTCGGAGCGCGGCCGCGTGTTGGCGGCGCGCCAGGAGCTCGTGGCGTGGCTCCAGGCGCAGACGGGGAAGAGCCCGGAGGCGATCGCGGAGCTCCTCGCCCGTCTGGAAGAGGGGGCCTACGACTCGCCCACCATCGCCCGCGAGGTCGCGCGGCGTCTGCTCGAGAGCGGAGACCTGTGATGACCGAGCGGAGGCCGTTGCCCGCCGAGCTCCTGAGGGACTCGGAGGCCGCGCTGCGGCGCGCAGCGGACCTGTTGGCCGACTTCGGCGTCGACGGGGACGGCGACGCGTCCGCCGCCCCGCGAGGCGGAACGTCTCCGCTGCGCGGCCTGAACGAGGAGCTCCGGCAGTTGCGGGCGCAGATTGACGAGTGCGCCGTCGAGATCGTCTGGCACCTCCACGAGGCCGGCGCGCTGGTCCATGATCTCGAGAAGCGGCTCGCCCGCGTCGCTGCGGCCACCGAACGCTTTGCCGGCACAGCTCCCCACCCGGGCTGACGCGACGCCGCCTTCCCTCTCCAGCGCGGGCCCCGCGCCGCGGCATGCGCCGCCCTCTCCTCCGACCCTCCGCTTCCCGCTACCCTCTCCCCAGCGCCGAGCCAGCCACCGATGACCAATCCGCCGCGGCCCGGAAGGCGGAGCCGCTTGTGCTGCGTCCGGGCGGCCTGCAACTTCCCGCACGGGGAGGGGAGGTGGAACGGCGGAACCGCCACGGGGTTTCCTCCAGGCAAGGAGCGGTCATGCTGGTGGTGACGACGTCCTCGATCGAGGGCCGGAAGATCACGCGGTATCTGGGGCTGGTGAGCGGCGACGCGATCCTCGGCGCCAACATCTTCCGCGACCTCTTCGCCGGGATCCGGGACATCGTGGGCGGGCGCTCCGCCGCTTACGAGAAGGAGCTCCGCAAGGCGAAACAGATCGCCCTCGAAGAGATGATCCAGGAGGCGGCGCAGCTCGGCGCGAACGCGGTGATTGGTGTGGACCTGGACTACGAGACGATCGACCTGGGTCAGGGCGGCGCGATGCTGATGGTCAGCGCCAACGGCACGGCCGTCGTCTACGAGTGAAGCGGGCAGGTACGGGGCTCCGGCCGGAGGCGAGGCAATGAGCGCGAAGGCGCGGATCCTGATCCCCACGCTCGCGGCGATCCTGATCACGGACATCCTGACCAAGCGCTGGGCGCTCGCGGCGCTGGGCGGCGGAGAGCGGATCGAGCTTTTCGGCGGACTCGTGCCGCTCACGCTGGCGTTCAACAAGGGCGCCGCGTTCAGCATCCACTTCGGCGACGCGTCCCGCTGGATCTTCCTCGCCCTTTCCCTGGTGGCGCTGTGGGTGCTCGCGGCGCTCTACCGCGCCGCGCAGCCCGGCGATCGGCTGAGGGTCTGGGCCGTGTCGCTGATCATGGCCGGTGCGCTCGGCAACCTCGTGGACCGCGTGCGGTGGAGCCACGGCGTGGTGGACTTCATCGGCCCCATTGACCTGGGCTTCATGCTCTGGCCCGTGTTCAACGTCGCGGACATGGCCATCACCTGCGGCGGCGTGCTGCTGGTGATCTCGCTGTGGCAGGAGGGGCGGGAAGCGAAGGGGACGGCCCGGTCTCCCTCGACCGCGCCGGAGGGCCAGTGACGCAGCGGAGCGGCGACGCCGTCTAGTCCGGGCCTGGCGGCAGGCGGTTCCGCAGCGTGGACGCGATGCCGATGAGGCCGATGCCGACCAGCACCACGATCCCGATGACGATCCAGCTCTGCGGCACGCCGAGCTCTACGGCCGCCATCGCCAACCCGCCGATCAGCACCACGAAACCGACGATGTAGAGCGCGAGCGACATGCCCCTCCCCCGCGCAGGTCTCCGTGCGGGAGAGGGGCAAGTGTCGTTCCAGGCGTCGTCGCCGGCGAAGAGCACTGCGCCGGACGCCGCCGGGCCGCAGGTCCAGCCCCGGCGGCGTCCGGCCGGCGATCACCGCTGCGCGGAGCGGGCCGCCCGGCGGCGAGGCGCCGGCACGGTCAGCGCCGCCTCGACGATGCGCCGCTGCTCCCGCTCGTGCGCGTTGGCAAAGCCCTCAGCGGGGCTGGCCCGCTCGGGCCGGCCGATGTAGGAGAGCCGCGCGCGGTCACGGACCAGCGCAGCGAGTCGCGGCTGGAGCGCCCGCCAAGCGCCCATGTTCTCCGGCTCCTCCTGCACCCAGACCACCTCCTCCAGCTCCGGATACCGCTCCAGCACCTCGGCGAGTTCGGCCTCCGGGAACGGATAGAGCTGCTCGACCCGCACGATCGCGGTCTGGCTCGCCGCCTCCCGCTTCTCGCTCGTGATCAGGTCGTAGTAGATCTTGCCCGTGCAGAGCAGCAGACGGGTGATCTGGCCGGCACGCTCGCGCGCCGCGTCGTCGTCCAGCACCGGCTGGAACGCGCCCTCGGCCAAGTCGGCCAGCCGCGAGACCGCCCGCGGATGCCGCAGCAGGCTCTTGGGCGTGATCACCACCAGCGGCCGCCGCTCGCGGCTCAGCGCCTGGCTCCGCAGCAGGTGGAAGTAGTTCGCCGGCGTGGTCGGCGCCACCACGCGCATGTTGTCTTCACCGGCGAGCTGGAGCAGCCGCTCCACGCGGGCGCTGGAGTGCTCCGGCCCCTGGCCCTCGTAGCCGTGCGGCAGCAGCAGCGTGAGCCGCGACTCCTGGCCCCACTTGGCGCGGCCCGCCGCCACGAACTGGTCGATCACCACCTGCGCGCCGTTCGCGAAGTCGCCGAACTGCGCCTCCCAGAGGACCAGCGTCTCCGGCGCGGCCACGCTGTAGCCGTACTCGAAGCCCATGACGCCCAGCTCGGAGAGCGGGCTGTTGTAGACCTCGAACGCCGCCTTCGCCTGACTCAGGTTCTGGAGCGGGCAATACGTCTCGCCGGTCTCTGCGTCGTGCAGCACCAGGTGGCGCTGGCTGAACGTGCCGCGCTCCACATCCTGCCCGGTGAGCCGGACGGGGGTGCCCTCGGCGAGCAGGGACGCAAACGCGAGCGTCTCCGCGTGCGCCCAATCAATGGGCCCGTCGCTCTCCAGGACCCGCGCCCTGCGCTCGAGCTGCCGCACCAGCTTCGGGTTGACGGTGAAGTCCGCGGGCCACGTGTGCAGCTCGCGGTCCAGGGCCTTTAGCCGCTCGGCCGGCACGCGGGTGTCCACGGCCTCGAACGGCACGGGCACGTGCTCGTAGGCCTCCACGGCGTGCGCGGTCTCGCCCGCCGGCGCCTTGCGCACCTCGTCCTGCGCCTGGATCAGCCGCTGGTACTGCTCCTCCCGCATCGCGCGCGCCTCTTCCTCGGTGATCACGCCCCGGGAGATCAGCGTGCGCTCCCACAGGGTTCCCACCGTGGGGTGGTCCTGGATGATGCGGTACATCCGCGGCTGCGTGTACGTCGGCTCGTCCGACTCGTTGTGGCCGTGACGCCGGTAGCCGATCAGGTCCACCAGGACGTCGCTGCGGAACCGCTCGTGGTACGCCATCGCCAGCCGCATGACGGCGAGGCAGGCCTCCGGGTCGTCCGCGTTGACGTGGAAGATCGGAATGTCGTAGCCGAGCGCCATGTCGCTGGCGTACCGGTTCGTGCGACCCGCGCGCGGCTCCGTCGTGAAGCCGATCTGGTTGTTGACGATGATGTGGATCGTGCCGCCGACGCGGAAACCCTCGAGCTGCGCCAGGTTGAGCGTCTCCGCGACGATGCCCTGGCCGGAGAACGCGGCATCACCGTGGATCAGCACGGCCATGACCGCCTTCTCGTCACGCGAGAGGGCCCGGGACGAGCGGTCCGTCTGCTTCGCCCGGACCATGCCCACGACCACCGGGTCCACCGCCTCGAGGTGGCTCGGGTTGGGTGCGAGCGTCACCGTGAGCGGAACGCCGGACGCGGTGGCGTAGGTGCCCTCGGCACCGAGGTGGTACTTCACGTCGCCGGTCGTGCCGAGCCGTGCATGCTTGCCCTCGAACTCCGCGATGAGCGCCGTGTACGGCTTGCCCAGCACGTGCGTCAGCACGTTGAGCCGGCCGCGGTGCGCCATGCCGACCACGACCTCCCGAGCGCCGGCCGCAGCCGCACGCTCGATGGCGAGGTCCAGCATCGGCACGAGCATGTCGGTGCCCTCGATCGAGAACCGCTTGGCGCCGAGGTACGCCCGGTGGAGGAACTGTTCGAACGTCTCCACCTCGATCAGCCGGCGCAGCAGCTTCCGCTGGTCCTCCGGGGTCAGCGGGCGGAGGTGCTCGCCGGACTCGATGGCGTCCCGCAGCCAGTTGCGGCGGACCGGGTCCTCCAGGTGCTCGTACTCGTAGCCGATCGTTCCGCAGTACGTGGCGCGCAGCCACTGCACCACGTCGGCCGCGGTCTCGCCGATCTTGCCGAGCCCGAACACCTCTGCGGGAATGGACTCCAGCTCTTCGGGCGAGATCCCGTGGAAGGCAGGGTCGAGGGTCGGATGACCCGGCGGCGCCGAACCCAGCGGATCCAGGCGGGCCGCCCAGTGTCCGTTCAACCGGTGCGCCGCGAGCAGCTTCCCGGCGGCGACGGCCGCACGGAGTTGCGCCACGGTGGCGCCGGTGGGTGCCGGCGCGGCCGCTTCCGCCTCGGCCACGCCGAGCTGCTGGGCGAGTGGAGCGAACACGCGCTGCCAGTGTTCGTCCACCGAACGAGGGTTGCGCAGGAAACGCTCGAACATTTCCTGCGCGTAACCGACGTTGTAGGTGTCAAAAACCGAAGATGGTCCCACGGCTCTCTTCCGCTCCTCTGACGCCGCCCCGCGCCCCTTTCATCGGAAATACCCGGCACACCGGGGTCGGTTCTCCGCGCGTGCACCCGCAACGGCGGAGGGAAGGGGCCCAAGGCGGCCTGGCGGCCAGCGCCAGTGCTGGCAACCGGCCCCGATGTGGCCACGAAGGAAGATAGCAGGGCGACACAGGAAGTCCAGCGGTGGTACGGCTCAGGCGGCGCGGCGCTCGGGAAGCGGCGAGCCGACCAGGCCGCCGGCCTCCGCCCGCAGCCGGAGCCAGGCCTCCACGAAGTCCTGGAGACGCGCGGCCACCGCGTCGTGCACTTCCGCGGCCGGGCGGCGGAACAGCAGCTCGATCGCGTCATCCACGTGGTCCACCGTGTAGACGTGGAACTCGCCACGGCTGGCCGCGGCGACGACCTCCGGGCGGAGCACGAGATGCGGCGCGTTCCGGGCAGGGACCGTGACGCCCTGCTCGCCGGTCAGCCCCTGGATGCGGCACGCGTGGAAGAAGCCCTCGACCTTCTCGGACACGCCGCCCACCGGCTGCGCGTTGCCGTGCTGGTCCACGGAACCCGTCACGGCCAGGTCCTGACGGACCGGCAGTCCCGAGACGGCGGAGAGCAGGGCGATCAGCTCGGCCATGCTCGCGCTGTCGCCTTCCACGGCCTCGTAGACCTGCTCGAAGGCGAGACTCGCGGTGAGCGCCAGCGGGCGATCGCCGCCGTAGCGCCGGTTCAGGTACCCGCTCAGGATGAGCACGGCCTTGCTGTGGATCGGGCCACCCAGCGTAGACTCGCGCTCGATGTCCACGACGCCGCGTGCGCCCATGGCGACGGACGCCGTGACCCGGACGGGCCGGGCGAACGCGTAGTCGCCGACCTCGATCACGGACAGACCGTTCACCTGTCCCACCGCCTCGCCCCGGGTCGCGACCAGCAACGCGCCCGTCTCGATGAGGCGATGCAGCTCCTCCTCCAGGCGGTTCGCGCGACGGATGCGCGCCCGGATCGCCGCCTCCACGTTCTCGCGGGTGACGGTCGCCGCCGCCACGCGGCCGTCGCCCTCGGCGGGAGCGTCACGCGCCTCACCGTTGTCCGCGGCCCGCGGCACGCCGTTGCCGCCGGCCTGGTGCGCGGCCTCGCGGACGAGGTCCGCGATCAGCGCGAGCCGCGCAGTGAGCCGCGTCTGATCGCCCGCCAGCCGGGACGCGTACTCGATGAGCGCGCCCACGGCGTCGGCGTCGAACGGCGGCAGGCCTTCGGCGTGGCACCGCGAGGCGACGAAGCGCGCGAACTCCCGCTCGCTCTCCGTGCTGCGCACGAGGGTCGGCGAGAAGTCCGCCTTGACCTTGAAGATCCGGTCGAAGTCCGGGTCCAGGGCGGAGAGCAGGGCGTGGAGGATCGGCGGGCCGATCAGGACGACCTTGACGTCAATGGGAACGGGCTCCGGCTCGAGCGAGACGGTGCTCACCAACCCGAGCTCCGCGCCGGGTTCCTCGAGCCGCACCTCGCCCTGGCGCAACGCGCGTTTCAACGCATCCCACGCCAGCGGCCGGCGCAGCACCTCCAACGCGTCCACCACGAGGTAGCCGCCGTTCGCGGCGAGCAGCGCGCCCGCGCGGATCATCAGGAAATCCGTGACCAGCGCGCCCTGCACCACGCGGTGCTCGATGCGGCCGTTCAGCCGGGAAAAGCTGGGATTGGGCTCGACGATGACCGGCGCGCCGCGATCGTCCGCCTCGTGCGCCACGATGACGTTGACCATGTAACGGCGCTGGAACTCCTCGGTCGCCATGGCCTGCGCCAGCGCGGCGGGCTCGGCTTCCGCCGTGATGGTCAGCTTGCCGATCAGTTCGAGCAGGTCCGCTTCCGCGGCGTCCAGGAACGTACGAACCTGCGGGAGGGAACCGTAGCGCGCCCGGAGCACGCCGAACAGGTGCGCGGCCGCCCGGCCCGCGGTCCGGCGGTTCAGCTCGCGCAGCGCACGCTGCGCCTCGGTCATTGCCTCGGCCAGCTTGGGCAGCGCCTCCTCGAACAGCGCCTGGACCTCGCGACGGGCCTCCTCGTACTCCTCCCGCTGCTCCGCCGGCAGCGCGCTCAACTGTTCGTCCGTCAGCAGGTGGCCGTCCCGGCGCGGCGCGAGCAGGATGCCCTGGGGCGACTGCACGACCGCGAGGTCGTGCCGCTCCGCCGCCTCTTCCGCGCTCTCGAACAACTCGGCGCGCCGCTGCTCGAGCCTCTCCAGGATCGCGGTGCGCTGGGCGCGGTACTCGTCGCTGCCGAAGACCCGCGGTAGTTCCGCGGCGAGCTGCGCGGCCAACCCCTCCATGTCTTCGGCGAGCCGACGGCCGACGCCTGGCGGCACGCGGAGCAGCCGCGGCCGGCGCGGGTCCGCGAAGTTGTTCACGTAGCACAGGTCGTCCGGCACCGGGCGGCCCGCCGCGTGCTGCCGCACCGCCTCCAGCGCCGCTGCGCGCCGACCCGTGCCGTCCTCGCCCACCACGAAGATGTTGAACCCGGCCGAGTCGACGTCGAGCCCGAACGCCAGCGCCTCGAGCGGACGCTCCTGGCCGGGAAGCCGCGCCAGCGGCTCGATCTCCGCCGTGGTGGCGAAGTCCAGCGCGGCCGGGTCGGCAGGCCGGTGCAGGGCTTCCGGGGGCAGTCGGGTCGCGCTCACGGTGCCACCACCGGTGCAACAATCAAACCATGCCGCTCCTCGCTCGCGCCCCCGGCCTCGCCCGGCCCGTCAGGACCTCCGCGAGACCTGCTGCTCCGCCGGTCCACCGAGCTGGTTGTTGCGCCGCGCCGCGCGGGCCATGAGGACGGTCAGCGGCGAGGGCAGGACGGCGGTGGAGAGGTCCACGCCGCGCACGTTCCGGTCCGTGCCGCCCTCCGCCGCAGGCAGCAGGCGACTCACCCGGCCCAGCAGCTTCGTCGTCGCGCCCGGGAACAGGTCATGGACCAGCCCCAGCAACCGCGCCTGCCACGTCAGCGTCACTTCCGCCTCGCCCCGTGCAACGGCGTCCACGATACGCCGCGCGGCGCGCGGCGCGCTCATGGCCGTCAACGGCGTCGCGGCGGCGACACTGAACCACGCGTACTCCTGGGCCGCCCGGCCCTTGAAGAACGCGTTGATGGGGGAGCCGGTCCGCATGAGCCCCGGCACGACGGTCGTGACCGTGATGCCGGTTCCGGCCAGCTCCGAACGGAGCCCTTCCGAGAAGCCGCGCACCGCGAACTTGGCCGCGTCGTACGGCAGCAGGTGGGGCACGGCGACGACGCCGCCGATGGACGCGATGTTGACGATGCGCCCCGCGCGGCGCCGCCGCATCTGCGGCAGCACGGCGAGCGTCGTATAGACGGTTCCCCAGAAGTTGACCGCCATCGCCCGCTCGAAGTCGCCCACCGTCATCGACTCGAGCGGGCCGACCTGGATGACGCTCGCGTTGTTCACCAGGATGTCGATGCGACCGAAGCGGTCGGTGACGAGGCGCACCAGCGTCTCGACCTGTTCACGGTCGGCGACGTCGCAACGGAACGCGGTGACGCGCGCGCCTCGAGCCGCGAGCTCGTCCCGCGCGCGGGCGAGCTCCCGCTCATCGCGGGCGCAGATGGCGATGGAGCAGCCCTCACGCGCCAGCTCGCGGGCGATCAGCAGCCCGAGCCCGCGTGAGCCGCCCGTGATCAGCGCGACCTCGCCCGTGAGGGTGCCACGGGGCCGCGTTGCCGCCCGCCACGCGGCGTGCGCCAGCACGCCTGCCGCAGCGAGCCCCACGATCCGCGCCGCCCGTGAACGAGCTCCAGCCATCCCACACCTCCCACACCGACGGTCCCGGGCGCGCAGGAGCGCGCTCCTCTCTCACCGTCGGGAGCACACCACGGACCAGCGCCGAGCGGGGATCGTTGCGAGCCCGCGCCTCCCGCGGCGGCGCGGGCGCGGCCCCTCGCCACCGCCTTCCGTCACTCACGCGCCGCGCGCGAGCAGCGCGCCGGTGAACAGCGCGTACCCGGCGAGCAGGAGGGCGCCTTCGATCCTCCCGATGCGCAGCCCCGTGGCGAGGATGGGAGCGAGCAGGATGCTCACCGCGAGCATCACCGGGAGCTCGAGCCGGAAGAGCCCCGGGTTCATGGCGAGCGGGCTCACCAGGCCCGCCAGCCCGAGAATGCCCAGGATGTTGAAGATGTTGGAGCCGACGACGTTGCCGACCGCGATGTCGGCCTCGTCCCGCCACACGGCGAGCAGCGATGTGGCCAGCTCCGGCAGCGACGTGCCGACCGCGACGACCGTGACCCCGATCACCAGCTCCGAGACGCCGAGCGTCCGCGCGAAGACGAGCGACGCGTCCACGAGCAGCCGTGCGCCGATGGACAGGGCGGTGAGCCCCACGACGATCAGCAGCACGTCCCTGGCGCGGCCACGGCCGTCCGGGGCCAGCGCCTCGGCGCTTTCGAAACGTTCGAACTCCTGCTTGATCGCCACGGCTTCGCGGCGCGCGCCCCGGAGCACGAACGCGACGTAGGCGAACAGCCCAGCCAGGAGCAGCGCCGCGTCCGGACGGCTCACCGTCCCGTCCAGCCCCAGGACCGCGAGGGCGACACCGGCGGCGATCATGATCGGCGTTTCGCGCACGATCAGACGCATCTGCGCGCGCAACGGACGCAGTATCGCGGCGAGTCCCAGGATCAGGGCGATGTTGAGGATGTTCGACCCCACCACGTTGCCCACGGCGACGTCGGCCTGGCCGCGCGCGGCGGCAAAGACGCTGACCACCAGCTCCGGCGACGAAGTGCCGAACGCGACGATGGTGAGCCCGACCACCAGCGGGCTCACGCCGACGCGACGCGCCAGGCGCGCCGCTCCGCGGACGAGCCACTCGGCGCCGAAGTACAGGGCAACGAGGCCCAGCAGGAACAGGAAGACGTGGAGGATCATGGGACGCCAAGCTACGGCGTGGGGCCCCGGCGGCGCGAGGGGGCGGTGCGGTTCTCCCGCGCCGTTCCCCCGACGCCGCCGCGAGATCGCGCGCGATAGGGGGCGCGGCCGGCGCGGTCGGTTGCCGCGAGCCGTCGTCGGCGCTATCCTAGCCCCACGCCGGCAAAGCCGGCGCCGATCCCGTTGCTTCCAGCGTTTCCGCAATGCCGAAGCAGGACGACACCCCGCTCATGCAGCAGTGGCGCGAGGCGAAGTCGCGCCACCCGGATGCGATCCTGTTCTTCCGCGTCGGAGACTTCTACGAGATGTTCTACGAGGACGCGGAGGAGGGCGCGCGGCTGCTGGGCCTGACCCTGACGACGCGGAACAACGGCGGTGCGTCGGATGTGCCCCTGGCGGGCGTGCCCGCGCGCGCGCGTGACGAATACGTCCAGCGTCTGCTCCGCCTCGGCCGTCGGGTGGCGATCTGCGAGCAGGTCGAAGACCCGGCCGAGGCGAAAGGCATCGTACGGCGCGAGGTCGTCGAGACCGTCACGCCCGGCGTCGTTCTGGCGGACGCGCTCCTCAGCGAGCGGCGGAACAACTACGTGGCAGCCCTCTGTCGAGCGCCGGCGGGCAAGGGCGGAGGCGAGGGGGCGGGCGCTCCGGGGTTCGGTCCGGAGGGCGATGCGGTCCCCTACGCCCTCGCCGTCGCCGACATCTCGACCGGCGAGCTCGTCGCACTGTACGTCGCGCCCGCTGCGCTCGAGGCGGAGCTGGCGCGCTTCGAACCGGCCGAGCTGGTGCTGCCGGCGAGCTGGGAAGGGCGCGCCCTGCCGGGAGCCGGCCGCGCCGTCATCACCACGCGGCCCGACTGGCTCTTCGACCGTGCGACGGCGGAGGACGAGTTGCGCCGGCGCTTCCGCGTGCACACCCTCGACGGGTTCTCGTTCCAGGAGGGCGACGACGGGCTGGTCATGGCGCTCGGCGCGCTCGTCGCCTACCTCGCGGAGGTCCAGCCCGCGGGGATCGCGCACCTGCGGCCGCCGCGCATCGAGCGGCCCGGCCGGGTCATGGCGCTGGATGCGATGACGCGCCGCAACCTCGAGCTGGTCGAGCCGCTGCGCCCTGACCTGGCGGGCGGCAACACGCGCGCGCACACGCTGCTCGACGTCATCGACGAGACCGTCACCGCGATGGGGGCGCGGCTGCTCCGGCGCTGGGTGCTCGCGCCGCTCATCGTGGCCGAGGAGATCTGGGAGCGCCAGGCAGCGGTCGCCGCGCTCGTCGAGGACCCGGCGCTCCGCCGCGCGCTCCGCGCCGAGCTCGCCCAGATCCGCGACCTGGAGCGCCTCGCGGGCAAGGCCGCGGCGGGGCGCATCACCCCCCGCGAGTTGCGGGCGCTCGGCACCTCGCTCGAGCACCTGCCGCGGATCAAGGACGCGCTGTTGGAGAAACTCGATGACGCGCTGACCCGGACCGGCGCGACGCTGCTGGCCTCCCTCGCCCGGGACATGGACACGCTGGACGATGTCCGCGAAACCATCGCGCGCGCACTGGCCGACGATCCGCCCGCCACCCTCGCCGATGGAGGCGTCATCCGCCCGGGCTACAACGCCGAGCTGGACGAGCTCCGCGACGCCCGCGACGGCGGCAAGCAGTTCATCGCGTCGCTCCAGGCGCGGGAGCGGGAGCGCACCGGCATCGCGTCGCTCAAGGTCGGCTACAACAAGGTCTTCGGTTACTACCTGGAAGTGACGCGGGCCAACCTGGACCGGGTCCCGCCCGACTACGAGCGCAAGCAGACCCTCGCCAACGGCGAGCGCTACGTCACGCCCGAGCTGAAGGAGTGGGAGGCCAAGGTGCTCGGCGCCGAGGAACGGATCGCCGAGCTCGAGGCTCGCCTGTTCGGCGAGCTGCGCCGCGAGGTCGCCGGGCACGTGGCCCGGATCCAGGACGCCGCCAGCCGCATCGCGACGTTGGACGTGCTGGCCGCCCTCGCGCACGTCGCGGAGCGCCGCGGCTACGTGCGCCCGGAGGTGCACACGGGCTACCGACTCGAGATCCGCGGCGGGCGGCACCCCGTCGTCGAGACCATGATGCCGCGCGAGGAGTTCATCCCCAACGACATCGTGCTGGACGAGGACGCGCGCATCATGATCCTCACCGGGCCGAACATGGCGGGGAAGAGCACGCTGCTGCGGCAGGTCGGGCTCATCCAGTTGCTGGCCCAGATCGGCTCGTTCGTGCCCGCGGATGCCGCGCGGCTGCCGGTCGTGGACCGCATCTTCACCCGCGTCGGCGCGTCCGACAACCTGGTGCACGGCCAGTCCACGTTCATGGTCGAGATGAGTGAGACGGCGGCGATCCTCAACGCCGCGACGCCCCACTCCCTCGTCCTGCTCGACGAGATCGGCCGCGGAACCGCGACGTACGACGGCGTCAGCATCGCCTGGGCGGTGACCGAGTACCTGCACGACGTGGTCGGCGCGCGGACGATCTTCGCCACGCACTACCACGAACTCACGCAGCTCGCGGAGCTCCTGCCCGCGGTGTTCAACTGCAACGTCGCGGTGCGCGAAGCGGGCGAGGACATCGTGTTCCTGCGCCGCCTCGAGCCCGGCGCGGCCGACCGCTCGTACGGGATCCAGGTCGGCCGGCTCGCCGGCCTGCCCAACGCGGTGGTCCAGCGCGCGCGGGAGATCCTGCGGGAGCTCGAGGGCACGCACGCCGTTGCGGCCCGCGCGCCCGCTCCCCGGGGGGAGCGCAGCAGCGCGTCGCGCGAGCAGCTCTCGCTGTTTCCACCGGAGCACCCCGCACTCGTGCGGCTGCGGCGTCTCCAGATCGAGCAGCTCACGCCGCTCCAGGCCATGAACGTGCTCGCGGAGATCCAGAGCATGGTCCGGGATGAACCGGCGGCGTAGTATCGAGCGGAACGGCGCGGCGCGGCCGGCGCCCGGTGCCGAACGGAACGGAAGGAGTAGAATGCGACGCACACGCCTTTTCTCGCTCGGCTTGCTCTTCCTGGTAGCGGGCTGTGCCGGCGATGAGCCCCTCCAGCAGCCGTCGCCGCTCTCCACCACCTCGCCGTTCGAGTATCCGATCGAGCTGTGGGACCGCGGCATCGAGGGCGAGACCGTCGTCCTCATCCACATCACCGCGATGGGAGAAGTGGACAGCGCGACGGTGTACCGTTCGAGCGGGTACCCGCAGTTCGATTCGGTGGCCGTGGCAGGCGCGTACCAACTGCGATTCGCGCCCGGCCGCCGCGGCGACAAGCGCGTCCGCACCTGGGCCCGCCTGCCCGTGCGCTTCACGAAGGATGGCGGCGCCACCGCCGGGACAATGGAGACCGTACCATGAGCGAGACCATCGTGCCGCAGACGCGGGCCGCAGCACCTGCCGCAGCGCCGCGCAACCTCACGCCGTACGAGTCGGTCCTCGACACCATCGGCTGGACACCGCTCATCCGGCTGCGCCGGGTCACGGATGGGGCGCGCACACCCGTCTACGGGAAGGCGGAGTTCTTCAACCCGGGCGGCTCGGTGAAAGACCGCATCGGCCTGGCGATCATCGAGGCGGCGGAACGCGAGGGACGGTTGAAGCCGGGCGGCGTCATTGTCGAGGGCACCAGCGGCAACACCGGCGTCGGGCTCGCCATCGCCGCCGCGCTCAAGGGTTACCGGTGCATCTTCACGATGCCCGACAAGATGAGCCAGGAGAAGGTGCGCCTGCTCAAGGCGTTCGGTGCCGAGGTCATCATCACGCCGACCGCCGTGCCGCCCGACCATCCGGACAACTACGTGCAGGTCGCCAAGCGCATCGTCGCCGAGACGCCCGGCGCCATCCTCGCCGACCAGTTCTACAACCCCGTCAACCCCGAGGCGCACTATCGGACGACCGGGCCGGAGCTCTGGGAGCAGACGGGCGGCCGCATCACCCACCTCGTCGGCTCCGCGGGCACGGGAGGCACGATCAGCGGGGCGGGGAAGTACCTCAAGGAGCGCAACCCGGCCATCCGGGTGATCGCCGGCGACCCCGAGGGCTCGATGCTCGCGCCGTACTTCCGCACCGGCGAGAAGGTCGAGACGCACCCGTACAAGGTCGAGGGCATCGGCAACGACAAGCTGCCGTCCACGCTGTGGCTGGACGTGATCGACGAGTATCACACCCTGACGGACCGCGAGGCCTTCCACATGGCCCGCCGGCTCACCCGGGAAGAGGGGCTCTTCGTGGGCGGGTCCTCGGGGTTGATCGTCGCGCTCGCCGCACGTCTCGCCCGCCAGCTCGACGATCCGGACGCCCTGATCGTCGCCATCCTCCCCGACACGGGCGAGCGGTACCTCTCCAAGATCTACAACGACGAGTGGATGCGGGAGAACCGGCTGCTGGAGCCCGAGCGCCTCACCGCCGGCGACATGATCGAGCGCAAGGACGGGGGCGCGCCGCCGCTCGTGGCCGTCACGCCCGAGACGCTGGTGCGGGAGGCGCTGGCGCTGATCACCGCCCACGACATCTCGCAGCTCCCGGTGCTCGAGGGCCATGTCTGCGTCGGCTCCCTCTCCGAGGGCACGCTCATGGCGCGGGTCATCGAGGACCCGAGCACGCTGGACCGGCCGGTCGCGACGCTGATGGATGAGCCGTTCCCCGTCGTGGACGCGGACGTCGATCTCCCGCGCCTCGCCCGCTACCTCACGCGCCAGAACCCCGCAGTGCTCGTGCGTCGCGAGGGCCGCATCGTCGGCATCGTCACCCGCTACGACATGGTACGCTACCTCGTCTAGTGGGCCAGGGCATGGGTGAGGTTGAAACCCTGGCCCCGTCGGGCCCGTAGGGCGGGGGACTCTCGCAGTGCAGAACCGTCTCCGTCAGGGGAACACGATCGGAAAGGACATGACACGCCGCATTCTCACGGCCGCGGGCGCGCTCCTGCTCGCGGCCGCGGCGCCTGCGGCGCCTCAGAGTCTGGACCTCGGAATCGGTGGAGTCGGCCTCAGCATCGGCAACGCCGAGCGCTGGACCGGCGTGCGCATCAACTGGAGCGATGCCGGCGTGCGTGAGGTCAACGGCATCAACCTCACGCTCTGGAAGCCGGCGCCGGGTGGGAACCCTGGCTTCGTCATGAACGGCCTGGCCCTGGGCGTCGTCGGGCCCGCGGCTGGCGAGCTGAACGGCATGGCAGTCGGGCTCGGCGGCGTGATCGCGGAGAACCGGCTCAACGGCGTCGGCATCGGCGGCCTCGGACTCATCAGCGGCGGGCCGGTCCGGGGACTGTCGCTCGCAGGCCTCGCAGCGATCAGCGAGGGCGGCATGCGCGGCGCACAGATCGCAGGTCTCGCCACCATCGCGCAAGGCGAGCTCGCGGGCCTCAGCGTGGGCGGCCTCGCGCTCATCTCCGAGGAGGGCATGCGCGGGCTGAACATCGGCGGGCTGGCCACGATCGCGGAGGGCGGGATGGCCGGGCTGAACGTCGGCGGGCTCGCGCTGGTCGCCGAGGGCGCCATGCGCGGCATCAACCTCGCCGCGCTCGCCACGGTCAGCGAAGGCGATGTCGGGTACCTGAACGGCGGCGGCCTCGCGCTCGTGGCAGGCCGCGACCTCCATGGCCTGTCCTTCGGCGGCCTGGCCGTCGTCGCGGGTGGGTCCATCCTGGGCATCACCGCGGGAGGCGGCGCGGTCGTGGCGAGCAACGGGCCCATCGGCGGCGCGGCGCTCTCGCTCGGCGCCGTCGAGAGCGCGGACGCGATCCGTGGCCTCGCCCTGGGCGGCTACCGCGTTCGGGCGCCGGAGATCCAGGGGCTCTCACTCTCCGTCGCCATGAACCGCGCCACGGACCTCACCGGCGGCGCCGTCGGCATCTACAACGAGGTCCGCGGCACCCAGCGCGGCATCAGCGTCGGCGTCTTCAACAAGGCACAGGTGCTGCGCGGCATCCAGATCGGACTGCTCAACCACGCGGCCAACAACTCGCCGCCGTTCCGCTGGCTGCCGCTCATCAACGCCAGCTTCTGAGCCCGGGGCGCCGGCCGGGCCCCGGCCGATGGGACGCTCCGTGCGCGTCGCGGGGTCCTCTTTCTAGACCCCCGCGAGAGGAGCGACGTCCCATGACCAGCACCGGAACATCCCGTTCGGAGCACCGGGCGGCGCGGCGGATGCGGTCCCGAGCGGACGCGCGCCCGGGCCGGAGCGGAGCACCGCTCGCAGCGCTCGCCCTGGTCGTCCTGGCGGCGTGCTCGGGGGATGCCTTCGCGCCTACGGCCACGACGGGCGAAATCGCTGGTGCCGACGAGGCGCCGAAGATCGATTTCGCGTTCGCTCTCCGGTGGGACGACCTGGCAGACCGGCTCCGGGTGGAGGTCGAGGTCGCGAACCGTGACACGCTCGGGCGTGACGTGATCTCCCCGACCTGCAACCCGACGGTGGACGTCTTCGACCTCGAAGACGGCCGGTTGGTCTGGAGCGAGCGCCGCTGGCAGGCGGAGACGATGTCGTGCCAACCGTTCGGCCCGACCGTCACCGTCACGCCGGGCGTTCGGGGCGGAGTCCACCGCGAGATCCGGGATGAGGATGTGCTGGGGGACTCGCTCCCGGCGGGCACCTACCGGGCCGTGTTCAGGTTCGAGATCGAGCAGCCGGACGACGGCGTGATCGTGAGCGTCGAGGGCATTCGCCTGGGGCTCCCCTGAGCCCGTAACCCGGCCCACGTCTCCCGGCGGCGCGGGCCCCTCCCGTTCCTCCCCCGCCCGCGATCCGACGGTCGAGGTCCCCGTCTGCGGCGCAGGGCTCTCCCTCCGCAGCGCGCGCCGGGGACCGCCGCGCGCGCCGACTCCCCACCCGCTCGGTCCCTTGCCTGTGCGCTTCCGCGTCCGGTAGCTTCACGCGCCGCAACGTGGCGCGTGGCGCCCGGCGTGGCGGGGATGTTGCGTGCCCTCTCGGTGGACGCGTCCAGGGGACGGAGGAGCGGATGAGGCGGACGGCGGACTGTCGCGGGGTCCACAGGCGCCGCGCCGGTCCGGGCCGCGGGGCCGCTCGGGTCCTGGCCGTGGCGGCCGCTCTCGCGGCCTGCGCGTCGGCGGGCGAGCAGGTGCCGGCGGAGCGGCTGCGGATCTCGGCGCAGGATGCGGCGCGGGAGGCGAACACGGTCGCGCGCGCGTGGTCGCCGGACGCCGTCCTGCGGTACATTGAAGGCGAGGGCGTCACACCGGACGGGTACGTGGAGCCGCGCCGCGGCGCATGGCGGCTGGTCTACGAGGCGCCGGGGCGGGCGGAGCAGCTCGTGGTGACCGCCACGCCCACGTCGCTCGATCAGACCACGCGGCCCCCGCAGACGCCCGCAGGGTACGTCCTGGGCGACGCGGCGCTGCCGGCGACCTGGGTGGACTCGCCGGTCGCGGCGGCCGCGGCGCGCACGGCGGATGGCGCGGCCGACCTGCTCGGCCGCCGGGACGCCGCCGTTTCGATGCTGCTGGTCCCGCTCCGGCCGCCGCGGTGGGTGATCCGCGCGGCGGCGGGGACGGAAACCGGCCAATGGCACGTGGATGCGGCGACGGGGGCGGTCCTGCGTTGAGCGTCGCGGCGCCGCGATCATCCCTCACACGGTGGAGCTCGCATGAAGGTGGCGGTCCTGTTCGGGGGGACCAGCGCCGAGCGCGACGTCTCGATCGCGAGCGGCGCGCAGGTCGTCCGCGCGCTGCGCGAGGCCGGCCACGAAGTGATCGCGGTGGACACGGCGCGGGGCGTGCTGACCCCCGCGCAGGAACAGGAGCTGTTGACGGCCGGGGTGGCGCCGGTCCCGCCGGAGCTGGCCCACCTGGACATGCTGCGCTCGGGCGACCCGACGGCGCTGACCGGGGCGCCGGAGTTCCGGGACACGGACGTGGTGTTCCTGGCCCTCCACGGCGGGACGGGCGAGGACGGCACGATCCAAGCGCTGCTGGACCTGGTCGGGGTCCCGTACACGGGCAGCGGCCACCTGGGCAGCGCACTCGCCATGGACAAGGACGTCTCGAAGCGGCTCATGCGGGACGCGGGCGTGCCCACGCCGGACTGGGTGATGGCGCCCGCGGACGCTTCGCTCGTGGGTGAGCGGCTGGGCTGGCCCGTGGTCGTCAAGCCGAACCGGCAGGGCTCGACCGTCGGGCTGACCGTGGTCAAGCGGCCGCAGGACCTGGACGCGGCCGTCGAGCTCGCCTCCCGCTACGACCCCGAGGTCATGATCGAGCAGTTCATCCCGGGCCGGGAGCTGACCGTCGGGATCCTGGGCGATGAGGCGCTCCCCGTGGGGGAGATCATTCCCAAGCACGAGATCTTCGACTACGAGTGCAAGTACCAGGACGGCATGGCGGAGGAGATCTTCCCGGCCGACCTGGGGGAGGACGAGGCGCGGGCCATCCAGCTCCTGGCGCTCAAGACGCACCGTGCACTGAAGCTCACCGGCTACAGCCGGGTGGATTTCCGGATGGACGCGGACGGCACCTTCTGGTGCCTCGAGGCCAACACGCTGCCGGGCATGACGGCGACCAGCCTGCTGCCCAAGGCGGCGCGCGCGGCGGGGATCTCGTTCCCCGAGCTGTGCGAGCGCATCTGCGAGCTGGCGATCGAGGAACACCGTCGGAGACGGAGGGGGTAGAACCCCCGGGGGACGGGGGACCGGGCCGCCGGGCGGGGGCCCGGGCAGTTCCCTGCACGGAACGGGCTGCACGCATGGCTTTTCGCTCGAACTTCTCGTTCGGATACGCGCTGACTCCCTGGGTCAAGCGACTGCTGATCGCGAACGCTGCGGTGTTCTTCCTGATGTGGCTGGCCCGCAGCGCGACGCTCTTCCAGTTGCTCGCGTTCCAGCCCTCCCGCCTGCTGGTCCAGCCGTGGACGGTCATCACCTACATGTTCGTCCACGGGGACTTCTGGCACCTCTTCTTCAACATGCTCGCGCTGTTCTTCTTCGGCCCGCCGCTCGAGGAGCGCTGGGGCTCGCGCGAGTTCCTGAAATACTATCTGATCTGCGGCCTGGGCGGCGCTGCCCTCTCCTTCGCCTTCGCGTGGAACGCCGCCGTGGTCGGCGCATCCGCCGCGGTGTACGGCGTGATGCTCGCCTTCGCGCTGAACTGGCCCAACGCGCCCATTTACATCTGGGGAATCTTCCCCATCAAGGCGCTGTGGCTGGTCCTCATCCTGGTGGCCCTGTCGCTGATGAGCGCGATGGGCGGCGCCCGTGACGGCGTGGCGCACTTCGCACACCTGGGCGGGTTCGCCGTGGGCTTCCTCTACCTCAAGCTCGACTGGCGCATCTCCCAGGCGCTGGGGCGGTGGCGGAAGAAGCTGGCGAACCGTGGTCGTCACCGCTTCACGGTCATCCCCGGCGCCAGCGGCCATCAGGTCCGCCCGCCCGTCAACCGCACCCGGAGACGCGAGGAGGAGCGTCTGCTCGACGAGGTGGACCGCATCCTCGACAAGATCAGCAAGGCCGGCCTCTCCAGTCTCTCCGCCGAGGAGCGCCGCCTGCTCGACGAGGTGAGCCGGCGGTACCGGCAGAACTGAGGGCGCCCCGACCGGGCGCCCTCCGCGCTTGACACCCCCTGGCGGCCCTTCCTACGTTGCGGATCCCCCGCGAAAAGACCCACATCCGGCTCCTCGGGAGGTTCGCATGACAGCCGCCAAGGAATTCCGTACGGAGCAGATCAGGAACGTAGCGGTCCTGGGCCACGGCGGCTCCGGCAAGACGACGCTGGTGGACGCGCTGTGCTTCGTGACCGGAACCTCGCGCCGCCGTGGCAGCGTCCGTGATGGCACCGCCCTCACGATGTACACCCCCGAGGAGATCGCCCACGGCATTTCGATGCAGGTCACGCCCGCCTTCGCGGAATGGGATGGCGTGAAGATCAACCTGCTGGACACACCCGGTTACTCCGACTTCACGGGGGAGGCGCTGGCCGCCACACGGGTCGCCGATGGGGCCGTCATTGTCCTCGGCGCCGCATCGGGCGTCGAGGTCGGCACGGAGAAGGTCTGGGAGTACTGCTCGGCGCGCGGGATTCCCAGACTTTTTTTCATCTCCATGATGGACAAGGAGCACGCCGACTTCGAGCGGGTCTACCGTGACATCAAGGAGACGCTGACGGACAAGGCCGTGCCGGTCGAGATCCCGATCGGCGAGGGTGAGAGCTTCCGCGGCATCATCAACCTCTTCACGGGGAAGGCGCACATCTACGAGCCGGACGGCACCCGCGGCGAGTACGACGAGGAGGACGTCCCCGCGGACCTCCGGTCCGTGCTCGAGAAGTGGCGTACCGAGCTGCTGGAGACCATTGCGACGACCAACGACGCCCTGCTCGAGCGCTACCTCGAGGGCGGCGCCATTGACGCCGCGGAAGCCAAGGCCACCCTCAAGGCCGCCATGTTGCGCGGCGAGCTGTACCCGGTCTTCTGCGGCGCCGCAGAGAAGGCCTGGGCGACGCGCACGCTGCTCGCCGGGCTGGTGGACCTGATGCCGAATCCGTCCGAGGCGGTGCGGGAGATCGCGCAGCGGCCGGGGGTGGATGAGGTCGTCGAGCTCGAGGGGAGGGACGACGGGTCGTTCGCTGCGCTGGTCTTCAAGACGCACTTCGAGCCGCACGTCGGCGAGCTCTCGTTCTTCCGCATCTTCAGCGGCACCGTCGAGAGCGGGCAGGAGGTGTACAACGCGACGCGCGAGGCCGTCGAGAAGCTCAACCACCTCTCCGTTGCGCAGGGCAAGGAGCGGCTCGAGGTCCCGCGCCTCCACGCGGGGGACATCGGCGTCGTCGCCAAGCTGAAGAACACGCACACCAACGACACCCTGTGCTCCCCGGAGCGGCCGCTCGTGCTCGCGCCCATCCAGTTCCCGGAGCCGGACATCGCCATTGCGATCCGCGCGGCCGGCCGTTCGGACGAGGACAAGATCGGCGCCGCCCTGCAGAAGCTGCACGAGGAGGACCCGACGTTCCACAGCGGCTACGACGCGGAGGTCCGTCAGACCATCATCCGCGGGCTCGGCGAGCTGCATCTCGACGTGCAGATCGAGCGGCTGAAGAACAAGTACGGCGTCGACGTCACGACGGAGCCGCCGCGCATCCCGTACCGTGAGACGATCCGCAAGCAGGCGGAAGGGCAGGGCAAGTACAAGAAGCAGACGGGCGGCCATGGCCAGTACGGCGACTGCCACATCCGCCTCAAGCCGCTGCCGCGCGGCGCGGGCTACAAGTTCACGGACTCCATCGTCGGCGGCGTGATCCCCGGCAAGTTCATCCCGTCGGTGGACAAAGGGATCCAGGAGGCGGCGAAGAGGGGGGTGCTGGCCGGCTACCCGGTGGTGGACTTCGAGGCCGAGGTCTTCTACGGCTCGTACCACGTGGTGGACTCGAGCGACATCGCGTTCCAGATCGCGGCCAGCATGGCGTTCCAGAAGGTGGCCGCCATGGCCGACCCCGTCTTGCTCGAGCCGATCCTCGAGGTCGAGGTCGTCACGCCCGAGGAGTACATGGGCGACATCATCGGCGACCTGAACCAGCGTCGCGGCAAGATCCTGGGCATGGAGCCGGACGGCCGGAAGACGCGCATCCGTGCGCTGGTCCCGCAGGCCGAGCTGTACAAGTACGCGACGACGCTGCGTTCGCTCACGCAGGGCAGGGCCGTGCACACGCGCAAGTTCCACGGCTACGAAGAAGTCCCCCCCCACATCGCACAGAAGGTGATCGAGGCCGCGAAGAAGGAGAAGGAGGAGGTCCACGCCTGACCCTTCTCCCACGACCCATCTCCGGGCGAGGGCAGGGGCGGGGGCACGGAGCCACCCGCCCCCTGTCTTTGCGTGCAACCCGGTTGTCGCCCAGCGCCGTCGAAACCACGAGGCGTTCCAGGAAGTGCTCGCCCAACGGGGGAGCCACACGGATGCCGGGAACGACTCCAATGCGTGTGCTGACGGCGGCCGCTGCGGCCGTGGCGCTGGCCGGCTGTGGCGCGCCGGCGATTCCGGTGCGCCGCGCTGGGTCCAGCCGCTGGTCTACGACGTCTTCGAGCCCGACGGCCGCTACCTCGGCGCGGTGGAGCTGCCGCGCAACGCGTCGCTTCGCTACCCCCGCGGCGACCACGTGTGGGCGATCACGCGGGACGAGTCCGACGTCCAGGACGGGACGCGCTTCCGCATCCAGACGGGCGAGCCGATCCGGGAAGGTCGAGGGCGTCGCGCCTCCGCGCGCAGCGCGCTCCTCGCTGGTTCCGCGAAGCGTCTGCCGCCGGCACCGCGTCGCACGGAACTTGCCCTGACGTCACCGTGTCGAATCAACGAGGCGAGAGGAGAGGGAAGCGCATGGCGGCGGACATTCAGGGCAAGCGGGTCGCGATCCTGGCCACTGAGGGCGTCGAGCAGGTCGAGCTCACCGAGCCGCGCAAGGCGCTGGAGCAGGCGGGCGCGCACACCGAGCTGATCTCGCTCGAGGCCGGCAAGATCAGGGCATGGAACCACACCGATTGGGGTGACGAGTTCGACGTCGATGTCGCGCTCGACGCCGCGAACCCCGACCATTACGACGCGCTGCTGCTCCCCGGCGGCGTCATGAACCCCGACCGTCTGCGGATGGACGAGAAGGCGGTCGCGTTCGTGCGTGCGTTCTACGAGCAGGGCAAGCCCATCGCCGCGATCTGTCACGGGCCGTGGCTGCTGGCCGAGGCGGACATCGTGCGGGGCCGCAGGATCACGTCGTACCCTTCGCTGAAGACGGACCTCCGCAACGCGGGCGCGGACTGGGTGGATGAGGAAGTCGTCACCGACGAGGGCATCATCACCAGCCGCCGCCCGGACGACATCCCGGCGTTCAGCCGCAAGATGATCGAGGAGATCGGCGAGGGGCGCCACGAGAGGAGGAAGGCGGCGTAGAGGAGGCAGGGCCGCCTCATCGGTCCGCGAACAACTGCGCGACCTGGAGCCGGAACCCCGGCAGCACGTCGCCGCCGTCCAGCTCGTCCGTTTCGCCGAGGAAGCGCGCCTCCGCGCGCGTGTGGTGCGCCGCGACGGCGTGCGTCTCCGGATAGCGCGCCCATACCAGCGGCACGCCGGCACCCAGGAGTCGGACAGCTTGCCGCGCACACCTCGCCCGACCCGTGCCCGTCCACGGAACGGCGCAGGTGGTAGCCGCTCCGCGCCGCGCGCCTCAACGCGGGGTATGAACGATCATGTCGACGATCGCGACACCGATCCCGGGGCCGCTGGAGCCCGCGCGGTTCGTCGAACGCCCCAACCGCTTTCTCATCCGTTGCCGGCTCGAAGCAACGGGCGAGGTGGTCGGGGCGCACCTGGGCGATCCGGGGCGGCTGGAGGCGATCTTCGTCCCGGGCCGCCGGGTCTGGGTGCGGCCGTCCGCCGACCCGGCGCGGCGGACCCGGTGGACCGCGCTCGTGGCGGAGAGCCCGGTAGGCGAAGGGTGGGTCTCGCTGGACTCGACGCTGCCGAACCGCCTCGTCCGGCGCGCCCTCGAAGCCGGAGCACTGCCCGAACTCGACGGCTGGCAGTTGGAGCGCGCCGAGTGGCGGCACGGCTCCTCGCGCTTCGACTTCCTCCTGGCCGGGCCCGGCGGCCGTCGCCTCGCGCTCGAAGTGAAGGGCGTGAACCTGGTCGAGGACGGTGTGGCGATGTTCCCGGACGCGCCGACCGCGCGCGGCGCGCGGCACCTCCGGGAGCTCGCGCAGATCGCCGCGCGGGACGGGTGGGAGGCGGGCGTGCTCTTCATCGTGCACCGCAAGGAGGCCCGCGCCTTCCGGGCAGCGGCCCACATCGACCCGCAGTTCTCCGCGGCGCTGGACGACGCCGCGCGGGCCGGAGTCCGCGTCATGGCCCGGCTGTGCGCCGTCGCGCTGGACCGCGCGACGCTGGGCCCGCCGCTGCCGTGGACGGACGCGCCGTCCGCGGCGGCGCAAGAGCGGCCTGGTCCTCCTCCGCCTGCCCCGTTGAGAAACCACCGCGCGAGCCGGAGCGGGTGACAGAACGGCTCGCCTGGCACCCCGCGGGGCGCCGGCGAGCCGCCGATCCTCGACCTGGACGAAGTGTTCCGGCCGCTGTGAGGCCTCGCTACCAGTTCTTCATCTTCTCCAGCACCGTGTAGCTCGGCCGGATGTCCACGGGTACGCTGCCGAGCCGGTCGAGCGCCGCCTGCATCTCGGGGCGCATGGTGCCGTAGCGCTCGAGCAGCTCACCCGCCCTCGCGTAGTCTCCCTTCGCCTGGAGCGTCAGCAGCTCGGTGGCGAGGGAACGGAAGCCCTCCACGAGCCTGTCCACATCGGCGCTGAAGCGGCCGGTCTCCGGGTCGTAACGGATGATGCCCTTCTCCCACAGCCAGTTGAACTGCATCAGGTTCGCCCGGCCGTGCGCTTCGTTCGCGCCGAAGCGCGTGGCGCGGAAGATGTCCGCGAGGTGGCTGATGTAGGCGCGGCGGACGAAGTCGGCGTCGTAGACGCCGTCGCCCTGGAGCACCGTCAGATTGTGCAGCCCCGTGACGTCCGCCTTCGCCTCCTCGATCGCGGAGTAGTGCTCCTTGAGCGCCTGGTTGACCGTGATGCGCGCGCCCGACTCCGTGGTGATGAAGCCCGGCCCGAGGCCGTGCGCGAGCTCGTGCATCAGCACATTGATGAACCACGGATGGAACTCCAGCTCCGCGGCGAGGGCGGGATCGAGCACCTCCTGCGCGATCGGCGTGAGGATGCGCTCGAACTTGGCGCGCGCGACGTTGCGTAGCATCACCTTCTTCGAGCCCTTCGCCTCGCGGACGCGCTCGTCGTTCGGCAGGTTGAACGCGATGGTCTGCACGCCGGCGCGCGTGTCGCCCGCGGTGTAGACGACGTCCACGACGCGGATCGGGCTCTCGAAGCCACGGTCGAGGTTCTTGTAGCGGTCCTCGATCGGCAGCCGCGCCTCGAGGCTCCGCATGCTGTCCTTGAGCCGCTCGAGCTCGGCGCTCGCCGCCGCATCCGCGACGGTCACGAAGCTCTCGAACGCGGCCTTGTAGCCCATGAGCTGGTCCTCGTAGACCTCGTAGGGGCCGATCGTGGGCTCGATGCGGCTGCCCGTGATGTCCATCCACGCCATGTCGCTCTCGAAGTAATCGTTCGAGAGGAACGCGGCGGCGCGGGTGCGCAGGTAGCGGGAGAGCGACTCGTTCTCGGAGAGGTCCGCGGCCTCGCGCAGCAGCGCGGCGGCGCGCTCCAGCTCCGCGCGGTACTCGACGCTGTACGGCACCGCGACCAGCACGCCCTTCTGCCGCTTGATCACCGTGAAGTAGCCGGTGAAGGCCTGGCGGTCCTCCGGGTGGTCGGCGAGCCACTGCTCGAACTGTCCGCGCGTGAGGTCGGGCGGGTAGTAGCCGGCGCCTGCGGGCTTGGGGCCGACGTCCAGGAACGGCTCGTCGTGCTCGAGCCGGTCCCACGGGCCGACCATGATGTCGAACAGCGCGAGCGCGGCCTCCTTGCCCTTGCCCCTCTGCGACTCGAGCCGGGCGCGCCACTCGGGGTTCTGCGGCGAGACCTGCTTCATGAAGATCTCGTGCATGATGTCCGAGGCCTGCACGAGCCGGATGAGCACCTGCTTCTCCCAGGGCTCGAGCGCGGAATCGTCGAAGTCGATGGTGGCCGGGGCGAAGCGGGCGACGCGCGCCTCGATCGCCTCCGGCGTCATTCCGGGTGCGAGCATGGCGATGGGCGCCTCCTCGTCCGCAGGGCCGGCGGAGCAGGCGGCGAGCAGAGCGCCGAACGCTGCGGCGGCCACGGCGAATCTGGTCATGGCGACTCCCGTGGGTTGGTTGGGAACTCACGGATCGTGTGTTGTCCGTGAAGGATAGCCGATCGTGGGCGAGGATGCCAGCGGTTCTCGGCCCTTCCGCTCTGGTCCGCCTCCCCTCGGCGCCGCCCGGGCGGGGGCGGGAGTGGTCGTTGCTCCCCCGCCACGACCTGCGGGAGAGGGCCCCCTCCAGCCCTGCTCCGCCGCCCGGCCCAGGCGCCCTGTCACCCGTCGGCTCCGCCCGGGCGAGGGGAGGGAGAGGGTACGCCAGAGCCGATCGAACGCAGGCGCGAGATCGTCGGCTGCACCCGTCCGAAGGCGATGGAGTGGGCGCGTCGACGGAGGTCCCTGGCGCCCGCGAATCCGTGCCGTGCATCGCCGCTGCGTGGAGCAGGCGAACGGTGAGTGGCGGAGACCGCACGTCTACGCCGGCGTCGCGACGATGAGGTGCAGGATGCCGAAGAAGGTGCGGCGCGCGTGACGCACGGCGAGGCCTGCGTCGCGAACGAGCTCGAGCGGCTCGCGGTTCCAGCGGCAGCCGAGGACCCGGGCGTGGGCATCGGCGCGGCGGTCCTGGAAGCGCGCGATCCACGGCGAGCGGCTGCGGCCGTGCTCCAGCAGGAGGATCTGCCCATCGGGTTTGCAGACGCGCCGCATCTCGCTGAGCGCCCGGACAGGATCGGGGAAGGTGCACGTGCTGAGCGAGGAGGCCACCGTGTCGAAGGAGGCGTCGGGGAAGGGCAGCGCCTCGGCGTCGGCCTCCAGGAGCGCCACCTCCATGCCGAGCTCCTCAGCCCGTCGGCGCGCCACCCGGAGCATCGCCGGGCTGAGGTCGACGCCGATGATCTCTTCGACCTCGGGCGGATAGCACGGCAGGTTCTTTCCGGTCCCGATGGCCACCTCGAGCACGCGGCCACGGGCGCGGCCGAAGGCCTCGCGGCGCAGCGCCCGCACGCCGAGCCACTCGGCGATGGCCTCCAGCCGGTCGTAGACGCCGGCGACGGCGTCGTACTTCGCGCGGATCTCCCGCCTGCTGAGCATACCCGGAGATACTCGTACCGCGAAGCGGGGGGCCCGTGCCCGTGACCTGTGGTGGCGTACCGCGCCCGAGGCGCGGGCTGCGGGGGCGCGGTGCGCGTTCCCGCCCAGGCGGCGGGAGTTGGGGGAGGGCCGCCCGGGTGGTGAGGCGGGGGCGAGGGGCCGCCCTCGCCCGGGCGGATGAGCGGGGGTGAAGGTGCCGCTCGCCCCGGCCAGCCGCGGTTCCAAGCCTTCGTCCTCGCCCGGGGTCGCGGCGGGTCCAGGGCCAGGGGACTGGCGCGCCCCTGATGTTCGGCTTATCTTCGGTATCCGGCGGTGTCAAGGGAGATGCCGCCAGGAGGAGGGGCAGAGGAGGTATGGCCGTTCCGCTGCAGGAGCTGCGCAGGCTGCTGGAGGGCCGGTTCCCGGACGCGGTGCCGGTCACGTACCGGACGGCGGGGGCGGTCGCGACGGGGCTGGGCGAGCTGGACCGGGTGCTGCCGGGCGGCGGGCTGCCGCGGGGCCGGTTGGCGGCGTGGGTGCCGGGCGGTGGCGCGACCGCGGTGCTCCAGGCGGCGTGCCTGGAGGCGGTGCGGCGGGGGGAGCGTGCGGCGTGGGTGGATGGGGCCGGGATGGTGGCGGGGGAGTTCTGGCGGGTGGGGCCGCTGCTGGTGCGGCCGGCGGTGGGTGAGGGGCGAGGGCGTGCGGCGCTGGCGGCTGCGGAGGAGCTGCTGCGTTCGGGTGGCTTCGCGCTGGTGGTGGTGTCGGGGGTGGAGGCGGTGGGGACGGAGGCGGTGCGGCTGGCGCGTGCGGCGCGGGAGGGGGGCAGTGCGCTGGTGATGCTGACGGCGGGGGTGCCGGTGGCGGCGCTGCGGGTGCGGTCCCGCATCGCGCCGGACGGGTATCGGTGGCGGCGCGGGCCGTTCGGCGAGCCGGCGGAAGTGGAAGCGGTGGAGGTGCAGGTGCAGGCGACGGCGATGGGGTGGAGCGCGCGGGCGGAACTGGTGCTGCCGGTGGCACGACATGACCTACGTCTGTCTCTGGATCCCGGCCTTGCGGATCGACGCGGAGCCGCGGTGGAGCGGATCGGGTGAGGATGCCCCGGCCCGGGGTGGGGAGGTGCCCCTGCCGCGACCCGGTGAAGGGCCGGGGGCGGAGGCGCTGGGCGCCGCGCTGCTCGAGCTGGCGCCGCGGGTGGTGGTGGAGGAGCGGCGCGGCGTGGTGTGGGCGGATGGGCGGGGGCTGCCCGCCTCCCGGCTCGCGGCCGCGCTGCTGGATCGGCTGGACGAGCTGGGGCTGGGTGAAGGGGCGGGCGCGGGCGTCGCCCTGACGCCCGCCGCCGCAGAAGCCGCCGCACGCGTCGCGGCGCGGGAACGTGCACGTGAACGGGAGCGGAGACGAGACCGAGAACGAGACCGGCATCGAGACCGCGACCGGGGTCACCCCCCTCTGGACGGTGGGGTGGAGGTGGAAGAGCTGCCCCCGCCCGGGCCCGGGGTGAGTGGGGTCGTGGTGGTGGAACAGGGAAGAGGCCGCGAGTTCCTGGCCCCGCTGCCGCTCGCCGTCCTCGACCCCGACCCGCGACTGGCCGCGCTGCTGGAGGGCGTGGGCATCGAGCGGTGCGGCGAGCTGGCGGCGCTGGACCGGGAGGCGGTGGAGGTGCGCTTCGGCCCCGAGGGTGTGGCGCTGTGGCGGCGGGCGCGGGCCGACGATGCCCGGCCGCTGTTCGGGCGCGTGCCGTCGGAGCGGCTGAGGGCGTCCCTGGACTTCGTGGACTACGTGCTCACGGACCCGTCGCGTCTGGTCTTCACGGCCAACGCGTTGGTGAGCGGGCTGTGCCAGGAGCTGCGCGCGCGCGGCGAGCACGCGCGCAGTATGACCCTCGCGCTCCCACTGGCCAACGGCCAGACGTGGCGGTGCGTGCTCCGGCCGGCGCGCCCTACGGCCAGCCGCGCGACGTGGCTGCGCCTGATCCGCACGGAGCTGGAACGGCTCACTGTGCCGGACGCGGTGACCGGCGTCGCCCTCGAGGTGGGGGCGACGGAGCCCGCGGCCGTGCGCCAGGGCGACCTCTTCGACCGCGGCTTCGCCACCGCCGAGGCAGTCGAGCAGGCGGTGGCCCGGCTGATCGAGTCACAGGGCGACGTCGTCGTGCGGCCCGTGAGCGACGCGCACCCGCTCGCCGAGCGCCGCACGCGCTGGGTCGCGGTGGATCCGACAGACGCGGCCGCGCCGCCGGCGCCGGACACGGCGCGAGCGGCCGGCGCCGCCCGGGGCGCTGCGGGGGCGATGTCGGCCGGATCCCTGGAACGGTCTCCCGGCGGGAGGGCCGGACGGGCCGCCCAGGAGCAGGGTCGCGCGCACGAGCGGCAGCGCGGGAAGGCCGGGCCGGTTCCGCCCGTTGCCTGGGCCGGCGACCCGGCTGCCCCGCACCTGACGCTCCAGCTCCTGGCCGAGCCCCGCCGCATCCACGTGGAAACGGTCCCGCGACGCGACCATCACGTCCCGGTCCGCTACCGGGACAGCCGCGGCGTGCAGGAGCTGGTGACGGCGGCCGGGCCCGACCGCGTCTCGGGGGAGCAGTGGGGCGACGCGTACGCGCGCGAGTACTTCCGATGCGTGACCGCGGACGGTGTGCTCGTATGGTTGTTCCGCGACGCCCGCACCGGCGAGTGGTACCTCCAGGGCTGGTGGGACTGAGCCGGGGGCGCGCCCGGCGGTGTGAGGCCCGGCCCCGCCCCCGTCCCTCAGTGCCCCCTCACTCCACCGCGTAGTTCGCCGCAATGCGGGCCAGGCGCTCCTGGATCTCGCTCTCGGGCAGCCACCGCCCGCGCACCATCACACCCGCGCGCCGCGCCACGTTGGCCACGTCCTCGAGCGGGTTCGCCTCGAGCAGGATCAGGTCCGCGCGCCTGCCCGGCGACACCGTCCCGAACTCGTCCGGCGTGCCGAGGTAGACCGCGACGTTCCGCGTCCCCGACTCCAGCACCTGGTACGGCGTGAGCCCGGCCTCCACCATCGCGCGCATCTCACGGTGGATCGAGAAGCCCGGCACGCTGAAGATCTGCGGCGCGTCCGAGCCGAGCAGGATGCCGACGCCGGCGTCCGCGAGCGCCTTGAGCATCCGCTTGCGGAACTCGATGTGTGCACGCGCCCCCTCGCGGTCCACGCGCTCCTGCAGGGTGCGCACCCAGTTCGCCCACTGCTGTACCGCCTCGTGCGGCACGTACTTGACCTCCGGCCGCTCGAGGAGCACCTCCGCCGGCTCGCTCGCGCCCATGAGCACCTCCCACAGCGGCAGGGTCGGGATCACCCAGGCACCCGCCCGCCGCGTGGCCTCGGCAAGGGCGGGGATCTTCGACTCGTCGAGGTACAGCGCGAGCTTCAGGGCGCGCTCCAGCGGCGGCGCGTCGCGCAGCGGCGAGTCGTCTCGCTCGGCGGCGAGGATGTAGTTGTCGAGATGGTCGATGGTGATCTGGCCGGCCTCCAGCGCGCCGTGCAGGCCGACGGCGTCGGGCACGTGGCCGCCGTACGGGATGTCCACCTCGCGGGCCGTCTCGACGATCGCCTGGTACACTTCAGGGCTCAGCCCCTCGTGGATCTTGAGCAGGTCGTAGCCGGCCTCCTTGTACTCGCGCACGAGCCGGCGCGCGTCCTCGACGGTCTGGACGTCCTGCCCGCTCATGGCGGGGCTGCCCAGCACGAGCGTCGGGCCGATCGTCAACCCCTGCATCACGCTGTCGCGGATGCCGAACTGGCGTGGATCGCCCTGCATGCCCCGCACGATGGTCACGCCGTTCGCCACGAACAGGAACAGAACGTTGTCGATGAACTCGCGCGGCGCGTTCCCGCCGGGGAGGTGGCCGTGCATCTCGGCGAGCCCGGGCATCAGGTACTTGCCCGCCGCGTCCACGCGGAGCGCGCCGGTCGGCACCTGCACCTCCGCCGCGGGGCCGACCTCGACGATCCGGCCGTCCCGGACCAGCACGGTCTGGTTCTCGATCACGCGTTCGCGATCCATTGGCACGACGTTCACGCCGATGAACGCAACCGTGCCCGGCTGCCGGGCCGGCTCGGTGCCGGGGGCGGGCGGCGCGGCGGCGCGGGCCGGGTGGGGCTGGCGCCACGTCGGCGCCGCGGCAACGAGCAGCGCCAGTGCGGCCACGGCCGTGCGGAAGAGCGGGTGGCCGCGCGTGTCGGACCTCCTCCGCACCGGCAGATGGAGGATGCGGGTGGACATGGCGGCGACTCCTGCGAAGGTTCGTTCAACGGGAACGGCGGAGAACGATAGGCCGCCACGAGCCGCGGCGCCATGGTCCCCCACCGCGCCGCTTGGGCGCCCGGCTCCGTCGCCGACGTCCGGCGCCGTCGCCGACCCGCGGGCCGGCTCGCTCACGCCCCAGGCCTGGCCAGAAACCCGTCGGGCAACCTAGATTCGCCCGCGTTCCCCAGCCCGTCCGCTCCGCCGCGAGAGCCGGGAGACGGCGGGCTCGCCCCGCCCGGGCCAGGTGTCCGGGCTCGGATCCCCCCAGCCGTGAGGTCGTGAGCGAGATGGAAGTTCGGACAGTAGACGTTGGAGCGGGCCCCCAGGCCCCCGCCGGCGAGGCGCCGGCCCCGCGGATCTCCACCAGGGCGGCCGGCGTCGCTGGCTCCCAGATCCTGCGCGTCGCCGCCGAGATCCGCGAGCTCCTATCCCGGGGCGTCCCGGTCTGCAACCTCACCGTCGGCGACTTCAAGCCCACGGAGTTCCCGATCCCCGCGTCGCTGCGGGACCGCATCGAGGCCGCGCTCCGGCAGGGCGAGACCAACTACCCGCCCACCGGCGGCCTCCCCGTGCTGCGGGAGAGCGTCTGCGTGCTGTACCGCGAGTGGCTCGGCCGGGAGTGCACGCCCGACTCCGTCATCATCACCGCCGGCGTCCGGCCGGGGATCTACGCCGCCTACCACGTGCTCCTCGACCCGGGCGACCGCGCCGTCTTCTCCGTGCCGTCCTGGAACAACACCTACTACGCCGCGCTGGCCGGCGCCGAGGCCGTGCCCCTCGTCTGCGGTCCGGAGAGCGGCTTCCTGCCCACACCCGAGCAGCTCGAGCCCGTGCTCCGCGGAGCGCGGCTCCTCGTGCTCAACTCGCCCCTCAACCCCGCGGGGACCGTGATGGCCGAGGACACGCTGCGGGCCATCTGCGAACTCGTCCTCCAGGAGAACCGGCGCCGCGGCGCGCACGAGCGGCCGCTCTACCTGCTCTTCGACCAGGTCTACTGGATGCTGACGTTCGGCACGGCACAACACCACGACCCGGTGGCGCTGTGCCCCGACATCGCGCCCTACACCGTCGTCGTGGACGGCATCTCCAAGGCCTTCGCCGCCACCGGCCTGCGCGTCGGCTGGGCCGTCGGCCCGGCGGACATCATGCGCTGCATGGCCGACCTCACCGCCCACGCGGGCGCCTGGGCGCCCCGTCCCGAGCAGGTCGCGGTGGCCGGCATGCTCCGGGCCCGGGACGAGATCGCCGAGTACCACGCCACCATGAAGCGCGCGGTGCAACAGCGGCTCGACGCGCTGTACCGCGGCCTCGCCGGGCTGCGGGACAAGGGGGCCCCCATCGAGGTGTTCGAACCCGCCGGCGCCATCTACCTCAGCGTCCGCTTCGGCCTCAACGGCCGCACCACGCCGGAGGGAACCACCCTCCAAACCAACGAGGACATCCGCTCCTACCTCCTCCGCCAGGCGGGCCTCGGCGCCGTGCCGTTCCAGGCCTTCGGCGTGCCGAGCGACGACGGCTGGTTCCGCCTCTCCGTCGGCGCCGTCTCCATGGCGGAGATCGAAGCGCTGCTGCCGCGGCTCGAGGCGGCGATCGCCGCCGTGAGCTGAAAGGGCGCACCCACCACCCCTTCCTCTGGAGGCCGACATGCCGAAGGGCCGCATACGGCGATGGTACACGGCGCTCGCGCTTGCCCTGGCCGGGTGCGCGGGCGCCCCGACCCCGGACGCCCCGTTCGAGGAAACGCTGGCCGCGCACATCCAGGCCATCCAGAACCGCGACCTCGCCGCACTCGAGGCGACGATCACCGCGGATGACGAGCTCGTCCTCATCTTCCCCGGCGGCCAGCGCACGACGACCCGCGAGGAGTACCTGGCGTTCCACCGCGAGTGGTTCGCCAGCGACACCTGGACGATGAGCTTCGAGCGCGTGGGCGTCATCGAGGGGCGCGACTTCGCCGTCGCAATGGTCCGTACCCTGTACGAAGACGTGCAGGACGGCGTGCCCGTGCAGAGCCGGAGCTGGCTGACCCTGACCTTCCGCAACGAAAACGGCCGCTGGGCGCTCTTCCACGACCAGAACACGCGGATCCCGTAGCGGGAGGCAGTGGACCGGCCTCCCCGCCCGGTGCCCGGAGGTCGCGGTGGGGTGCGCGTCGCGGCGCCGGGCGCCGGGGCGGCCGGACACGGCGCGCGTCACCCGCCGGGGAAAGGAGTGCAGGGAGCCGCTGACCTCGGTGGGCGGCGCGTCCGTACTCGCCCGGGCCGGCGTCGGTGCGGCCCTCGAGCCCCCCTTGACAACCAGTCGCGCCGCCCTTCAAACTTGCCTCTCCGTTGAGAATGAGTTTCAACGTCAAGCGTCACGGAGCAGGCCGATGCAGCTCGGTTCTCGATACACGACCCGGCGCGGGACCGCGCGTCCCGCTCGCCTCGCACCCGCCCTCGCCCTCGCCCTCGCCCTCGCGGCCTGCGGCGACGACGATGGCACCAGCCCCCGCCGAGAGACGCCCGACGGGCTGGCCGAGATCCGGATCGACGCTTCCCAGGGCTGGGCGTACATCGCCCTCGGCGACGAGGCGCGGAAGGTGACGGTGACGGACCCGGCGACCTCCACCGAGTGGGACATGGCGTTCTACGCGACCTCGGTCATGCTGAACGGTGGGGACGCCGGGCCGGGCGGCGTGGTGGCGTACTGCGTCTGTGCGAACGCGAACCTGACAGACGCGCAGGTCGGCGCGCTGAAGCCGGAGGACGGGCTGGCCGCCTTCGAGGCGGTGACGGCGGAGGACATCCCGTCGGACCCGGACGCGTGGGAGACGGACGCGCTCGTGCCGGCGTTGCAGGGGTGGTATCGGTACGACTTCTCGACCCACACGGTGAGCCCGAACCCGGACCGTGTCTGGAAGCTTCGCGCGGCGGACGGCCAGGCGTATGCCAAGCTGCACGTGATCGGGATCGAGGGCGCGACGCAGGCCGTCATGGGGCGGGTCACCATCGAGTACGCGGTGCAGCCCACGAAGGGTGCGACGATGGGCGAAGCGAAGACCGCGACGGTCGAGGTCTCGCCCGGCGCGCGCGTGTACTTCAGCCTCACGCGGGGCGCGGTGTCTGATGCGTCGGATTGGGACCTGCTGTTCGAGGGGTGGACGATCCGGCTGAACGGCGGTGCGAGCGGCAGCGGCGCCGCGGGCGCGGTGGTGGTGGACGAGCCGTTCGACGGGATCACGGATGCATCGGACATGGGGACGCTGTACCAGGCCGACCGCTACGGCGGCGCGTTCGCGGCGCATCCCTGGTACCGCTACAACATCACGGGGAGCGACCACCAGATCTGGCCGACGTACGACGTCTACCTGGTGAAGCGCGGCTCCGAGGTCTATAAGGTCCAGCTCGTCTCGTACTACGAGCCGACGACGGGCGCGTCCCGCCACATCACCATGCGTTACGCGCGGCTCACGGACTGAGGAGGCGACGATGAGCGAGAGCGGGCGTGGCGTGCGGAGCGGGGTGCGCGGCCCGCGCCACGCGCGCCGCGTGGGGGCGCGGCCGATCCGGGCCGTATGGGCGTGCGCGGCGATCGCCGCGGCGCTGCTGCTCCACGCGCCGCTCGCGGCGCAGCCNNNCNNCGTGGTGCGGGGCCGGGTGGTGGAGGCCGGCAGCGGCGCTGCGGTGGCGTCGGCGGTGGTGAGCGTGGCGGATGCGTCCGAGCGCTCCGTGCTGACCGACGCAGACGGCGTGTTCCGGCTCGAGGGCCTGGCGCCGGGCACGCACCGCTTGCGCGTCACGCACATGGGCTACGCGGAGCGCGAAGTGGAAGTCGAGGTGACGCGCGCTGGCGAGGTGGTGGTGAACGTCGCCCTCACGCCGCGCGCGTTGCCGCTGGATGCGCTGGTGGTCACGGCAGGGCGGCGCCTCCAGGCGCTGAAGGACGTTCCGGTGCCGACGGAGGTGGTGAGCGCGGAGGAGATCCGGCGCAGCGGCGCATCGGACGTGGCCGCGGTGCTCGTCGAACGGACCGGCATCCAGCCGCAGGGCGGACACCCTTCCGGCTCGGGGCTCATGCTCCAGGGGTTGGGCTCCGAGCGTGTGCTGGTGTTGATCGACGGGCAGCCGTTCATCGGGCGGCTGTCCGGACAGATCGACCTCTCCCGCATCCCCGCGGCGGCCGTGGAGCGAATCGAGGTCGTGAAGGGGCCGCAGTCCACGCTGTACGGCTCGGAGGCGATGGGCGGCGTGGTGAACGTGATCACGCGGCCGGCCGGCGAGCGCGGCGAGCGTGCGTGGCGGGGCGAGGTCGTGATGGGCAGCGCGGACCGGCTGGATTTCGGCCTCGGCGCGCGCGGCGCCCTCGGCCGGCTCGGCTACGTTGCGGAGTTCGGTCGCCGCGAGATCGCGGTCACGCCGGGAATGGCGGACACCTCGGGCGCGCGTGCCGATCGCTGGGATGGCCTTGTGACGCTCCGCTGGTCCGGCGAGCGCAGCCACGTTGAGGCGAGTGCACTCGTGCTCGACGAGCGGCAGCGCTGGCGGACCGGCCAGCTCTACGACTTCGCGGACAACCGGCAGTGGTCGCTGCGTCTCGGCGGCAGCCATCGGGCCGGCGGGCACCGCTTCGTGCCGGTCCTTTATGTCACGGAGTTCCGGAACCTCGCGCGGCGCTCCACGATGCCCGAGCCCGTCGCCGGCACGGGCGAGGAAGAGGTGCAGCGCGAGATCGAGGCGGAGCTCGCCTACACGCTCCACGCGGGCCAACACGTGCTGGACGCGGGCGTGGAGGCGAAGCGCCGCTCCATCCGCTCGGTCCGCGTCGTCGGCGAGTCGCGGGCGCTGCACACGGTGGAGCCGTTCATCCAGGCGACGCTCGCCGCGGGGCCGTTCAGCGTGGTGCCCGGCGCGCGCTTCTCGTGGAGCGAGGAGTGGGGCACGCACTGGACGCCGCGTCTCGCCGCGCTGTGGCGTGCGACGCCGTCCCTCGCCGTGCGCGCGTCGCTCGGCACCGGCTACCGCGCGCCGGACTTCAAAGAGCTCTACATGCAGTTCCTCAACATCTCGCCGGGCATCGCGTACGCGGTGCGTGGCAACCCGGCCCTGCGGCCGGAGACGTCCACCAACGTGACCGGCAGCGTGGAATGGACGGGCGCCCAGGTCTACCTGCGCGCGCACGCGTTCCACAACCGGTTCGAGGACTTCATCGAGACCCGGGCGGTGGGCGACTCCGCAGGGGTGACGCTCTTCACGTACGGCAACGTCGACAACGGGCGCACCCGCGGCATCGAGCTCGAGGCGGGCGCGACGTGGCACGGGCTGCGGGGCGAGGCGGGCTACGCGTGGCTGGACGCGGAGCGCACCACGACCGGCGAGCAGCTGCTCGGCCGGCCCGCGCACTCGGCTCGGGTCTCGCTCACGTATGCGCTGCCGTTTGGCCTGCGCGCGAGCGCGTCGGGCGTCTACACGGGCCGCACGCCGATCCAGCGGACCGAGAGCGGCGAGGTGCTGCACCGCGACGGCTTCCTGCGCATCGACCTGCGGGTCGCGCACGCGCTGCCCCGCGGCTTCGAGATCGCCGCGGGCGTGGACAACGTGCTGGACGAGCGGCCCGAGCACTGGCCCGGCTTCGCCGAGCGGCAGTTCCACGTCAGCATCGGCTGGCGGAGTGACGGCTCGCGTTGAAGCGGGCCAGGGCGGGGACGTGGGGCGTGTCGGATCCGGCCCTGGCAGGCGTGGTCGCGAACGGACTCGGAGTGACCGAGAAGGCAACGGCGCTCGTACACGGTAGGGAAAGGGCATAGCATGAGGCGTGGATCCCGGAGGGCGGCCGTCATCGCCGCTCTGTTGACCGTTACACCCGCATCGGTCGTGGCCCAGCGGCCGGCTTCCCCGGCGGCCGCGTCGAACGGCGGCGCGCACGGCGATGGTCGTGTGGGAACGATCGTGGTCGCGCACGGCGCGGGTCCCGATTGGAACGCGCAGGTCGAGGCCGTCATCGAGCAGGCGCGGACCGGCGGCCCGATCGAGGTGAGCTACCTGATGGGGCCGGGCGCGCGGACGCACCGGTTCCAGGACGCGGCGAAGCGCCTGGTGGAGGCGGGAGTGCGCGAGATCGTCGTCGTGCCTCTGCTTGTCTCGAGCCACAGCGAGCACTACGAGCAGATCCGCTGGCTGGTGGGCGAGACGGACACGCTCGACGAGGTGATGATGCATCACCTGCACATGGCGGGGATCGAGCGGCCCGACGTCCCGGTGCCGATGCGCGTGACGCCGGCGCTGGACGGTGCGGAAGAGGTCGCAGGCATCGTCGCCGAACGCGCCCTCGCCCTCGCCGAGGAGCCCGCGGCGCAGGCGCTCTTCCTCATCGGGCACGGCCCCAACTCGGCGGAGGACTACGCCTCGTGGATGGAGGACCTCCGCCCGCTGGCGGAGCGGGTCCAGCAGATGACCGGCTTCCGCGACGTGAAGGTCGGGCTCGTACAGGACGACGCGGCGGGCCACGTGCGCGCGGAGGCGGTGCGGCGAATCCGTGAGATCATCACGCTCCAGCACCAGGTCACCGGGCGACCGGTGGTCGTGGTGCCGGTGCTGATCGGCACGGGCCAGATCAGTCTGGAGAAGTTCCCGGCGGATCTCGCAGGGCTGCCCATCGCCTACGATGGCAAGGGGTTGCTGCCGCATCCCGCGCTGGCACGGTGGATCGAGGCGCGGGTGGCGGCGGCGGGGACGGTGGGTCTGCACTGGTAAGGGAGCGCCAGCCAGACCAGTAGGAAGCGCCGGTGGGGGCGGGGGTAGGAGGGCGAGGCTCGGCGAGGGGCCTTGGCCGTTGCCCTTTCCTGACCGTGTCGGGGTGTGTGCATGGTGGGGACTGGTCTTGCCCGCCCACTGCCCCATTTCCCATGACGCCGGGCGGAGCATCGAGACGGGGCGCGGTGAGAGCCGCGCCCTTGGTTTTTTCGGATCCCTACGGTGCGGTCGGCCTAGGGGGCGAGGAGGGAATCGGGATCGCTCCTGCCTCTCCTATATTCGGGTTGTCTTCGGGTCCCGGGCACCCCATATTGCCGGGGCCATGCGGTACGTCGAGTTGCGGGCGCACACCGCTTTCTCGTTCGGGGATGGGGCGACGACGCCGGAAGCGCTGGTCCGGCGGGCGGCGGAGTACGGTTATCCGGCGCTGGGGCTGACGGACCACGCGGACCTGGGCGGCGTCATCCGCTTCGCGCTGGAGTGCGAGCGGTCGGGGGTCCGGCCGGTGGTGGGTGCGGAGCTGGTGGTGGACGGCCACCCGCTGGCGGTGCTCGCCATGGACGAGCGCGGCTACCGCAACCTGGCGGCGCTGGTGACGCGCTCGCGGGTCGGCGCGCTGCGGGTGGAGGAGGTCGAGGGCGTGGAGGCGATCCGGCCGCGGGGCCGGCCGTCGCTCTCGTTCGCGGAGCTGGAGGCGCGGAGCGAGGGGCTGTTCGTGCTGACGGGCCCTGCGTCGGGCGAGATCGCGTCGCTGGTGCGGGCGGGGCGGCCGGAAGAGGCTGCGTACGTGCTGGACCGGTGGCGGAGCGTGTTCCCGGGCCGGCTCGCGGTCGAGGTGCAGCTCCACCACGTGTCGGGCGCGGAGGCGGCGCTGGCGGCTGCGCTGATCGAGCTGGCGGCGCGCGCGCGCGTGCCGTGGGTGGTGACCAACGACCCGCGCTACCTGGACGCGGACGGCCGGCTGGTGCACGACCTCCTCACCGCGTTGCGCGCGGGGTTGGACGTGAACACGGCTGCGTCGTGGGGCGTGCTGCACCCGAACGGCGAGTGGCGGCTCAAGACGCCGGAGGAGATGGCGCGGCTGTGGAAGGGCAGGGAGGCGGGGCTCGAGGAGAGCGTCCGCATCGCGGAGCAGTGTCGCTTCGACCTGCGCTGGCTGCGGCCGCCGCTGCCGCGGTTCCCCGTCCCCCCGGGCCACGACGATGATTCCTACCTCCGCGAGCTGGTGTACGCCGGCGCGGCGGAGCGCTGGGGCACGATCGACGAGCGGCAGCGCGCCCAGCTCGAGCACGAGCTGGGCGTGATCCGGCGACTCGGCTTCGCGGGCTTCTTCCTCGTCATGTGGGACGCGGTGCGGTTCGCGCGCTCTCGCGGGATCCTCTGCCAGGGGCGGGGCAGCGCGGCGAACTCGGCGGTCGCCTACTGCCTGGGCATCACGGCGGTGGATCCGGTGCGGCACGGGCTGTTGTTCGAGCGCTTCCTCAGCGAGGTGCGCACGGACGGCAAGACGGAGGCGCCGGACATCGACGTGGACTTCGAGATGCACCGCCGTGAGGAAGTGCTGAACTACATGTACGAGCGCTACCGCCGGCAGCACGCGGCGATCGCGTGCACGGTCCTGACGTACCACGCCCCCAGCGCGGCGCAGGACGCGATGCGCGCGCTCGGCTACCCGGCGGAGCTGGCGCTCCGCGTCTCGAAGCGGCTGCACCGCTGGCACCCGGGCGAGGGTGCGGATGCGCTGGAGAAGGAGGTGGCGGCGCAGGTCGGGATCGACGTCGTCAACGACCCGCGGGGCCGTGCGCTGGTGGCGGCGATGCGCGCGTTCGAGGACCTGCCCCGCCTGCGCGCCACGCACCCCGGCGGCTTCGTGCTCTCCTCCCAGCCGCTGAGCGAGTACCTGCCCATCGAGCACACGACGATGGGCCGGACCATCATCCAGTTCGACAAGGACGACCTGGACGCGGCGGGCGTCCCCAAGTTCGACTTCCTGGGGCTGGGCGGCCTCTCGGCCGTGCACATCGCGTTCGACGCGATCGAGCGGCGCACGGGCCGGAAGCTCGAGCTGTACTCGCTGCCCGTGGACGACGCGAAGACGTACGAGATGATCGCGCGCGGCGACACGGTCGGCACGTTCCAGCTCGAGAGCCGCGCGCAGATCGGCTCGCTCGTCCAGACCAAGCCGGACCGGCTGTACGACATCGTGGTGCAGGTCGCGCTGATCCGTCCGGGTCCGATCCAGGCGCGGTTCGTCCATCCGTACACGCGGCGGCGCCGCGGCCTCGAGCCCGTGCGCTACACGCACCCTTTGCTGGAGCCGATCCTGAAGCGCACGTACGGCATCCCGATCTTCCAGGAACAGGCGATGGCGATCGCGATGACGCTGGGCGGCTTCAGCGCGGCGGAGGCGGACGAGCTGCGTCGCGCCATGGGGCATCGCCGCAAGCGCGAGCGGCTGGTGGCGGCGCTCCAGCGGTTGCGCACGCGCATCATCGAGCGCGGCTACGGCGAGGAGATCGCGGACGAGGTGTGTCAGGATCTCCTCAGCTTCGCCAACTACGGCTTCCCCGAGTCGCACGCGTGGAGCTTCGCGCTGATCGCGTACGCCACCGCGTACCTCAAGGCGCACTATCCCGCGGAGTTCCTGCTCGGGCTGCTGAACTCCTGGCCCATGGGCTTCTATCCGCCGTCCACGCTGGTGCACGACGCGCGGCGCCATGGGGTGGTGGTGCTGGGGCCGTGCATGCGGGATGGGGGGTGGGAGTGCGAGTTGGTGGAGCTGGGACCTGCGGAGCCGCCGGGCTCCGACCCCGCTTCGCCGCAGAGGGGCACCGGGGCTGCGCCCGGTCCGGACTCCGCTGCGCCGGCGGTGGCAGGGTCGGGCGGGCGGATCGGAGCCGAGCGGGAGGCCGACCCTTCCAGCGGCGCCTCCGCCGCGGCCGAGCGCGACGAGGACGGCGGCCGCGTCGCCGTCCGTCTCGGCTGGAAGTTCATCCGCGGCCTCGGCGAGCGTACGGGCGAGGCGTTGCGGGCCGCCCGCGCCGATGGGCCGTTCGCCTCCATCGAGGACGTGATCCGGCGCGCGCGGCTCACCCGCGCCGAGGCGCTGCACATCGCGCGCGCCGGCGCGTTCGAGGCGTTCCAGNNCGGNNGNGCGCAAGGCGGCGTGGGAAGCGCTTCGCGCCGCCGGCGACCTGCTGCCGCTCGCGCCCGCCCACGGCCGGCCCGGGAGCGGCGGGAACGGCGCCCGTGTCCCGCTCCCCTTCGACCCCCGGGAGCTGGAAGGCGAGGAGCTGGTCTTCCTGGACTACCTGGCGACGGGGGTGAGCACCCACGGCCACCCGATGGAGCACCTGCGTGCACGGCTCGACGCGGCGGGGGTCGTGCGCAGCGACCGGCTGCGCGCGGAGCGGGACGGCGCGCGGATCACCGTCGCGGGCCTCGTCGTCGCGCGCCAACGCCCGGAGACCGCGAACGGCACGGTGTTCGTGTTGCTGGAGGACGAGGCGGGCTTCATCAACGTGATCGTGCCGGCCCGCCTCTACGAGCGCAACCGCGAGGTCGTGAAGTTCTCGCCGTTCCTGGTGGTCGAGGGCGAGCTCGAGATCGATGGTGACGCGATCAACGTGGTGGGCCGGCGTTTCCGCGAGCTGGCCGTCCGGCGGCGGCTCACGCACAGGTCGCGGGATTTCCGGTAGGCGGCGAGACCCGGAGCCGTGGAGCCCGCAGTCGGAGACCCGGAGCCCGGCGCGCGAAGCGGGAGCGGAGCCCGGCCCGCGCGTGGCGCGGCTGGCGCCCGGGCGCGGCGCGGACGCGCCAGCGCCCGGTGTGCGCCGTGAGACACATGCCGCGCCCCTACTCCACCCACACCGTCTTGATGTTCACGAACTCCTTCAGCCCGTAGTGCGACAGCTCCCGCCCGTATCCGCTCTCCTTGACGCCGCCGAACGGCAGCCGCGGGTCGGAGCGGACCAGCGCGTTGACGAAGCAGGAGCCCGCCTCCAGCTCCTCGGTCGCGATCCGCTCGCCGCGCTCGCGGTCGCGGGTGAAGACCGCGGCGCCGAGCCCGAACCTCGACTCGTTCGCGAGCCGGATCGCTTCCGCCTCGTCCTTCGCCGGCACGATCGCGGCGACGGGCCCGAACGACTCATCCTCGAACGCGGGCATCCCCTTCTTCACATCGGTCAGCACGGTGGGCGGGTAGAAGGCGCCCGGGCCCTCCGGGATCTCGCCGCCGAGGAGCAGACGCGCGCCGGCGCGCACGCTCGCCTGCACCAGCTCGTGTAGACCGTCCCGCAGGTCGTGGCGCGCGAGTGGGCCGACCTCCGTCTGCTCGTCCAGCGGGTCGCCGACGCGCGCCGCGCGCATACGCTCGACGAACAACCGCTCGAACTCCTCCCGCACGCTCTCCACCACGATGAAGCGCTTGGCCGCGATGCAGCTCTGGCCCGAGTTGATCAGGCGGCTGGCCGCGCACATCGCGGCGGCGTGCTCGATGTCCGCGTCCTCCAACACGATGTAGGGGTCGCTGCCTCCCAGCTCCAGCACGGTCTTCTTGACCCGCGCGCCCGCGCTGGCCGCCACCGCGCGCCCCGCTGGCGTGCCGCCGGTGAGCGTCACGGCGCGCACCACCGGATGGCCGATGATGCCGTCCACCGCCTCGCTACCGACGAGCAGCGTGCGGAACACGTCGCGCGGGAAGCCCGCGTCGTGCAGGAGCCGCTCGATGGCCAGCGCGCAGCCGGGCACGTTGGACGCGTGCTTGAGAACCGCCACGTTCCCCGCCACGAGCGCCGGCGCGGCGAACCGGAAGACCTGCCAGAAGGGGAAGTTCCAGGGCATGATGGCGAGGACCACGCCGAGGGGCCGGAACGCCACGAAGCTGCGGCGCGCGTCCGTCTCGACCCTCTCCGGTTCGAGGAAGCGCGGGCCGTTCTCCGCGTAGTAGTCGCACGCCAGCGCGCACTTCTCCACCTCGGCGCGGCCAGCGGTGATCGGCTTGCCCATCTCCAGCGCCATCAGCCGCGCATACTCCGCCGCCCGCTCCCGCAGCAACGTCGCCGCTTCCCGCAGCAGCGCGGCGCGCTCCTCCACGCTCGTCCTGCGCCACGCCTGGAACGCCGCATCCGCCGCGTGGAGGATGCGGTCCACCTCCTCCGGCGGCGTCTCCTGATACTCCCCGATGGTTTCGCCCGTGGCCGGGTTCACCGCGCGGATCGTCATCGCTGCTCCCCTCCTTCCTGTCCTCCTGTGGTCCGCCGACGAGTCGTCCGACGCAAGATACCAAACGGGGCGCGCAGGTGCGATGCACCCGGCGCCCCGCGCCCAGGACCAGCGATGGCGAAACTACTCGCCCTCTCCCGTGCCCGGCTCGACCGGGTCGCCGTCGCCGCCGCCGAGGGCGTCGACCGTCACCGGCAGGACCGCCTCCGTCCGGCTGCCGACCTCGCATTGATCGCTCGGAACGTGGAGCAGGCACACGGCGAGCCGCGCGCTCCCCGGCGCCACCCCCGTGAGTCTGCCCGCGAACGCCGTCGTCCGGGTGAACGTGACCACCCCTTCGTCGTCCGGGACGATCTCGATCCGGTATTCCGCGGGCGAGACCGGAGTGAGCTCGCCGGACCGATCGAGGAACTGCGCCATGAGGCCTGTGTCGCCGGACCCGATCACGAGCGGCTCCGCCACCACGCCGCCCTGCTCGATGGTCACGACCTGCTCGCCGACGACGAGCCGGATGGTATGCACGTCCACCGTATCATCCGGCGCAGCCGATTCGTTGCAACCCGCGCCCAACGCGAGCAGGGCCAGCGCACCCACCAGCGTCACGCGATACGGCATGGCGCTTCTGCCCATGGGTTCCCCTCCCGCCAGCGTGCACGAACGCGTGAACGCACTCCTCAGAACGTCATCCGGTAGACCACGCTCAGGTTCCTGCCCGGCTCGGGCATGAGGTCCTTCACCCGCGAGAGGTGGTCACGGTACTCGGTGTTCGCGATGTTCTCGACGCGGACCGTGAGCGTGTGGAGCCGCCCGCCTCGCACGAGCCGGACTCCCGCCGAGACGTCCGCCACCGCGTAGCCGTCCGTGGGCTCCTCGAAGTCGCCCACCCGGTCCTGGCGCGCGGCCCAGCGGAGGTCGGCGCCCACGAAATACGCGGGCTGCTCGTAGCGCACCCCGACCCGCCCGCGCAGCGGCGGGATGAACGGCGGGTTCGTGGACGCCGGGACGAACGTGGTGTCCGTCTCGGTGATGACGGGGATCGGGGCCCGCGGCGACGTGAACCGGGCACGGACATACGAAGCGCTCCCGTGGAGAACGACCGCGGGCGTCACTGCGACCTCGATGTCGCCCTCCGCGCCGACGAAGCGCGCGTTCTCGTTCGTGTACTGGAAGAGCGGCCGGCCGCTCTCCCCGCCCAGCTCGGCGCGGCCGCGGCTCGAAGGGAAGATGTAGTCGTCGAGCTGGTTGCGGAACACGGCGAACTCGCCGTGCACCCGGTCGCCGTTCACCCGCAGGAACGCGTCCAGCCCGAAGCCGGTCTCGTGCTCGAGGCGCGGATCGCCCACGTCGTACGAGTTGGCGGCGAGGTGCGGGCCGTTGGTGTACAGCTCGTTGAAGTCCGGCGTCCGGTAGGCACGGCTGGCACTCACACCCACCCGCACGGCGTCGGACAGGAGATACAGCAGGCCGAGCGAACCGGAGAACGAGCCGAACGTCCGCGGCCGGACCGGGATCCGCTCGCCCCCGGCCAGCACGAACGCCGCCGTGTCGCGCGGCACGTAGCGCGCCCAATCGTAACGTGCGCCGAGCTGCGCCCTGAGCGGGCCGGTGCCCAGCTCCTCCACGAAGAATGCGGCGAAGGCGTAATCGTACGTCGAGGGCGTGCGGAGCGAGCCGCCAGTGGCGATGTCACGGTACTGCGCACGGACGCCGACGGCACCCCGCGTGAACGGGCCGAGCTCGCCGTGCCTCGCCACGACCTCCGCGCTGTACAGCCTCTGCTCGAATTCCGTCCCCGTGGGACCGTCCTCCTCGAGCTCCACGTGCCGGTAATCGCTGGCCGCGCCCGTCAGCTTGATCTCGGAGAACGGTCCTCCCTCCAGGTGGATCGCCGCCTCGCCCCGCAGCGTGTGGCGGGTCATCTCGATGTCCACGGCGTGCACGTGCCCGTGGTCGTGAGCGTGATCGTCCTCGCCCTCGTGGTCGTGGTCGTGCTCGTGCACGCCGATCCCCGGGATGCCGTACTCGTTGCGGTAGAAGCGGTAGGACAGGCCCGCGTGGCTCCGGGCGCCGATCCACGCGCCGCCGACCGATCCGCTGTAGGTCCGCAACCCGGTGTTCTGCAGCGGCCCGGCCGGCGTGCGGATGTCGCCGGCGGTCCGTGCGCTGGCCTCGGCACGCACCGCGAACGGGCCGAGCGCCGTCGTCACGAAGCCCCCGCCACTCAACCCCTCGTTCACCGAGGAGCCGTGCACTGTGAGCGTGCCGTGGGGGTGCCCCGGCAACGATGCCGGGATCTCCTCGCGCACCACGTTGACGACACCGCCGAGCGCGCTGCTCCCGTACAGCAGCGACATGGGCCCGCGCACCACTTCGAACCGACGGGCGGTGAGCGGGTCGATCGCCACCGCGTGGTCGCCCGACGTCGACGACATGTCGCCCGGCCGCACACCGTCCTCGAGCACGAGGATGCGGTCGCCGCCCAGGCCGCGGATCACCGGCCGCGCGGTCGCCGGACCCACGGACGTGACCGCAATGCCCGGCTCACGGTCCAGCGTGGCGGCGACGGTCCCGCCCAACTCGCGGTCCAGCTCGGCGCCCCGAAGGACGGAAACGGGGCTGAGCACGTCCTCGCCCGCTCGCGGCCCCACGGTCCCGGTCACGACGAAGCCGCTCAACTCGATGGCCTGTGCGGTGAGAGCGATCTCCAGCCGGTGGGACTCGCCTGGGCGGACCTCGACCCGCTGCCTCGAACGTGCGTAGCCGAGGTGCTCGACTTCCACGGTGTACGTCCCGGGCGTGAGTTGGGAGAAGCGGAACGAGCCGTCCGCGTGTGCGAGCTCCTCCCGGTGCGTCTCCACGAGCCGCACCCGCGCCGCAGGCAGCGGCGCGCCGCTCGCCCTGTCACGCACGACGCCCACGATCTCGGCGGTCGCCTGCGCCGGGGCCTGTGCGAGCGCGTTGCGCGGCGATGCCGCGCCGGCCACTGCGGAGAGAACGAAAAACGTGATGAAGCCCGTAATGCGCACAATCATGAATCCCGACTTGCCATGAGTCCGTTGCCCCATCACCACGCGCCGGCGGGAAGCGCGTCCCGACCGGCCCAATCAGGNCGGCCGTCCGCGGGCCGGGGCCACGCCGGACGGCGCCCGGAGGTCCGAGGTCTCTCGCGTTGGCTTGGTCAGACTCGAGGCGGTGCGCGGGAGCCGAGGGGGAACGCCGGCGTGGTCGGGGCGAGGGCTTCGAGCGTCGAGGGAGCCGGAGGCGGCGTCGGCTCGCCCCCCACGGCCGCTCGCACGGCGCCGGCCGCCATGAGGACGTCCTGACCCAGCAGCCGGCAGAACTGGCAGGCCATGTGGTCGTGCGGTCGCTGGCCAGGCGCGCCACTGCCCGCCTCGCTCACCACGACGCCGGAACGCGGCGCACTCGCCTCGAGCCCCGCATCCGCCAGCGGCAGCGCCGCCGTCAGCAGGAGCTGGACAACGAGCACGGCCACGGCCACGCGCCGTCCACCCCGACCAGTCCGTCCTCGAACCGACATGGCGTTCCGTGTCGTGAGGTGCGGTCCCCGCGCGACGATCCCCGGCACGCCGTGCGGGGTACTCTCCCTGGGTCGGCCTTAGTATGTTACCAATTCGCAGTTTGTTCCCGGAGAAGGGAGGGAGGTGGCATGCGGCCCGCGTACACGCTCGGCGCTCTCCTGCTGGCCACGACGCTCCTCTTCGCGGCCTGCGTCCGCAACCCCGCCACGGGGCAGCGACAGTTCTCGCTGATCAGCGAGGCGCAGGAGATCCAGATGGGTCGCGAGTACGACGCGCAGATCGTCGCCTCGCTCGGCCTCTACCCGGACACGGCGCTCCAGCGCTACGTGCAGGAGCTCGGGTCCCGCCTCGCCGCGACCTCCGAGCGGCCGCACCTGCCGTGGACGTTCCGCGTGCTCGACGACCCGGTCGTCAACGCCTTCGCCTTGCCCGGCGGCTACATCTACGTCACCCGCGGCATCCTCGCCTACCTCGGCTCCGAGGCCGAGCTGGCCTCCGTGCTGGGGCACGAGATCGGCCACGTCACGGCGCGCCACTCCGTCAGCCGGATGAGCACGCAACAGCTCGCGCAGCTCGGGCTCGCCGTCGGCGTTCTGCTGAGGCCAGAGCTGGAGAGCGTCGCCGGCCTCGCCAACGCCGGCTTGAGCGTGCTGTTCCTCAAGTATTCGCGTGACGACGAGCGGCAGTCCGACGACCTCGGGCTGCGCTACATGCGCCGCGGCGGGTACGACCCCAGGGAAATGGCGGACGTCTTCGCGATGCTCGAGAGCGTCAGCAGCGCGGAGGGCGGAGGCCGCGTGCCCGAGTGGCTCTCCACGCACCCCGACCCGGGCAACCGCCGCGACCGCATCGAGCGCCAGGTGGCCGCGCTGCCGCCCGACTCGCAGAGCGGCCGCGTCGAGCGGGAGAGCTTCCTGCGTCGGCTCAACGGCCTCGTCTTCGGCGACAACCCGCGAGAGGGCTTCTTCCGCGGCAACGAGTTCCTGCACCCGGAGCTCGCCTTCCGCTTCTCCTTCCCCGCGGGCTGGAGCACCAGCAACCAGAAGAGCGCCGTCGTCGCCGTGAGCCCCAACCAGGACGCGGTCGTCCAGATCACGCTGGCGGAGGAGTCCACACCCGAAGCCGCGGCGCGGCGGTTCTTCAGCGCCCAGGGCATGGCCGGCTCGCCCCGCAGCCAGCGGATCAACGGCCTGGACGCCGTGACGGGAAGCTTCGCGGCGACGACGCAGAGCGGCCCGGTCCGCGGCATCGCGGCGTTCATCGCCCACGGCGGCCGCGTCTACAACGTCCTCGCCTACGCCATCGAGTCCCGCTGGTCCGCGTACGACGCCGCCGTCCGTCAGGCCGTCGGCAGCTTCGCCCGGCTCACGGACCAGGCCGCGCTCTCCGTGCAGCCGCAACGCCTGGAGATCGTCACCCTCGACCGCCCGATGACCCTCCAGGAGTTCGCGCAGCGCTACCCGGGACCGGCCTCCATCGATCTCCTGGCACGGCTCAACCAGGTCGAACCCGGCCACCGCTTCAACGCGGGCGACGTGGTGAAGCGCGTGACCGGCACGGCGCTGCCGGGCGCGAGCGAGTGAGGGCGGCCGGGCGGCTGCGAGGGCCGGCGGGACGGATACCGCCGGCGCGAACTGCGCCGGGCGCGGAGCGCAGCGGGCTGCCGGCTAGCTGCGGGAGGCCAGGGTCTGTGTGTGCTCCGCGATGCGGAAGAGGACGATGGTGAGCTCGAGGACGACCCGGGAGTAGAGCGCGCTGACCAGGAAGATGATCGGGATCGCGGCCAATCCCGCCACCGTGCCGGAGAATCCCTCGGTGTCGTGCATGATCCCGACGCCGATAGCGAGTGCGAACAGTGCCGCAACGACGAGCGCGAGTCCGTACAGGACCCGGATCAGCCTCGTGGTGACGAACTGCGAGAACGAGAAGTCGAAGAGGGCGCTCAGCATGGTTGGACTCTCCTTTCTCGGATGAGAGAACGGCAGATCGTGGACGGCACAGTCGCAAGGGAGCGATCGCCCGTGGTGGCGTCTAGCCGCTACTCCTCGCGCGTACGCGTCCCACGAGCTGTAGACACGGACGGTGTCGGCCTTTTCTCCATCCCGGAACACCGCATGGACAGGGATGACGTCGAGGAAGAGGGACGCCGCGTCGGCGCGAGCGAGCACACGATCTTCCGGGCTCGCGAACATCATGCGGTCGGTGTGGCGATACACTGCCAAGGCCGTTTCGCCGGGCCCGATCCCAGTCGCGGGGTGCGTCTCGAACACCATCGTTTTCTCCTCGCCGCCAGCCGTGTAGGTCGCCTTCAGGGCGACCGCGGACATCGGCCGGCCGCTGCGGTTCGTGACCGGCAGTCCGAGCTCGACGGTTTCACTCATGGACCAGAGCTCGGCGTCGGCCCGGCGCTGCAACCCACCAATCGCGATGTCCTTCGAGAGCCGCTCGATCGTGGGTCGGTTCACCTCTGCGAGCCGGAGCTCTTGCACTGCCTCCAGGCCGAGTGCGTAGTCCACCAGCTTTTCCAGGGCGACGACGCGCCAGGTCTTGCCGGCTTTCTCGAGACGGAGATCGAGCACCAGCGTCGTGTCCAGATCGGCGTGGCGGAACTCCATGCCCACGAGGACCCCACCAGCCACGTCTCGCTGCCCGGACAGGCCCTGGTACCCATCGAGTGGCAACATCCACGGCAGAGGGGAGATGCTGCTGCCCTCAAGTATCGGTAGCACTCGTACGGGATTTTAGCACCGCTGGAGGCGGCATCGCGCGCGGCGGCGGAGCCGGCCGTTGCAGGCCCACCCCGTGGGGGTGGCGCCCGTCCGGGTGCGCGACTGCTGGCAGGCGGCTGGGAGCAGGTGCCCTGACCGGAACGCCCTTGACGTTCGGTGTTTCTTCGCATATCCTCCACCGCCGATGCGACGCCTCCCGATCATCAAGGGCCGCGGCGCGGCCGAGAACCCGCCCAACCGCTTCGAGCGGCTCGCCTTCGAGCCGGACCCGGAGACGTTCGGCTCGGCAGAGGACGCGCCCGCGCCGGAGACGGTCTACTACCGAGACGGCAGCCGCAGCATCATCGCACGCAACGAGAGCCCGGACGTAGGGTTCGAGACCTCCATCAACCCCTACCGCGGCTGCTCGCACGGCTGCATCTACTGCTATGCGCGGCCGACGCACGAGTACCTCGGCCTCTCGGCAGGGCTGGACTTCGAGACGCGGATCTTCGTGAAGGAGGACGCGCCCGCACTGCTGCGGCGCGAACTGTCCTCCCCGCGCTGGAGGCCCCAGGTGCTGGCGCTGTGCGGCGTCACGGACGCCTATCAGCCGATCGAGCGGAAGCTCCGGTTGACGCGGCGGTGTCTGGAGGTGTTGGTGGAGTTCCGCAACCCGGTGGGGATCGTCACCAAGAACCATCTGGTGACGCGGGACGTGGATCTGCTCCAGGAGCTGGCGCGCTACGACGCCGCGTCGGTCAACATCTCCGTGACGACCCTCGACCCGGAGCTCCAGCGGGTGATGGAGCCCCGGACATCCATCCCGGCCCGCCGCCTCGCCGCGATCGAGACCCTCGCGAAGGCGGGCGTCCCTGTGGGCGTGATGGTCGCGCCGCTGATCCCCGGGCTGAACGACCACGAAATGCCGGCGATCCTGGAGGCCGCGGCGAGCGCAGGCGCGCGCTTCGCCGGCTACACCATGCTGCGGCTGCCGTACGCGGTGAAGGATCTGTTCGTGGCGTGGCTCGAGCGGCACTTCCCGGAGCGGAAGGAGAAGGTGCTCGGACGGCTGCGCGAGATGCGGGGCGGCAAGCTCAACGAGAGCCGGTTCCACGCACGCATGCGCGGCCAGGGCGAGTACGCGGCGCAGTTGCGCGCACTGTTCCACGCGGCCGCACGCAAGGCCGGGCTCGACACACGCCAGCCGGAACTCTCCACCGCCGCGTTCCGCCGTCCACGAGTGGGCCCCCAGCTCGCGTTGTTCGACGCCTGACGCCGCCCGGCGAGCCCGCCCTGCCCGTGGCGACGGGCCGTGCGGCCACCGCGCTCAGGCCGCCAGACGCGTAGCGCCGCCCGGCCGACTCCCCCACCCGCGTTCGCCCGGCTGGACGACGCGCACGAAGCTCGGTGCGGCAGCAGAATGTCTCGCCCCCGCGCTCGCTGTCGGAGCATCCGGGTGAGACGGTCTGCGATCCCTGCGGGCCTTGCAATCTGCACTTTTCTATGCGTTCTCCGAAAAGGTTGCTCACGGGCGAGGCGCGGCCGGGGCGGTGCAGGTGCCCGGCCTGCGTCAATGTATGTGATTGTACGGCCGTAACATACGCTGTGATTGGCCGGGGCCCGGCACGCGCCTTGACTGGAGAGCAGTACCCAACCGCAACCACGCGTCCACGCGCGTGACGACAGAACTGCGACAGAGAAGCGCTGATGGGGTCCGTGCAACGACACCAGGCGTCCGGCCATGCCTCCTCCCGCCCGCTCGGAGGTCGCATGGGCTTCTCGCTCATCGAGGCGCTGATCATCCTGACGGTGATCGGCATCCTGGTCGGGATCGCGATGCCCCACGTCGATGTCAAGCGCTTCCGCATGAACGAGGCGGTGCGCGAGGTCGCCTCCACGCTGGCCCGGGCGCAGTACCGAGCGGTGCTCCAGCAGCACGACGTCATCGTCTCGTTCGAGGTCGGGGCTCGCCGCCTGCGCATCCACGAGGACAGGAACAACGATGGCCTGGTGCAGGCGGACGAGCCCGTGACGTACTTCGCGTTGCCGGAGGGCGTCGTGTTCGGCCGCGGCCCGGCGCCGCCGCTGCCGATGGGGCTCGGACCCGTGACGTTCCGGCAGCGCTTCGGCACGCCGTACGTCACGTTCCACCGCAACGGCAGCGCGAGCGAGACGGGAGGGTTGTACCTGACGGCGGTGGGCGCCCCGGAGGCGAGCGACGCACGGGCCGTGGAGGTCGAGCGGGCCACGGGCCGCGCGAGCTGGTACCTCTACGACGGCAAAGCGTGGAAGAGGGGTTTCTGAATGCGAGAGGATGGATTCTCGCTGATCGAGGTCGTCGTCGCGCTGACCGTGCTGGCGTTCGTCGTCCTCGGGTTCTCCGCTGCGACGACGACCCTGGTCCGGGCTGCGGACCAGAGCGGGGGCCGGCTCACCGCGGTGGAGCTGGTCCAGAGCCGGATCCGCGAAGTGGCCATGGATCCGGACTACGACAGGCTCAAGTCCAGGTACGAGGGGGTCGAGACGAACATCCCGGGCTATCCCGGCTACCGGCGCACGACGTCGATCACGCGCGTGAGGGACCAGGAGCCCAACGGCCAGCCGGTCGATTACCAGCGCGTGGTCGTCACGGTGGAAGGGCCGGGGCTGAGGTCGCCCCTCCGTCGCACCATCACCATCGCCGCGCCATGAACCGGAGAGGCTTCACGATCATCGAGCTGATGGTCGCGATCGCGATCTTCGCGATCGTGCTCGGCGCCGGCCTGCAGCTCCTGGGCGCTCAGAGCCGCGGAATGGCCCGCGGCGCCGACCGCGTCGGCGCGACCCAGAACCTCCAGTACGCCGCCAGTATCCTGACGCGCGACCTGCGGACCATCGGGACCAGTGTCCCGGCCGGTCAGCCGTTCCTGGTCTATGCGGACAGCGAGGTGGTGGCGTTCAACGCGGACTACGCGACCAACCTGGTGGGCGACCCGTCCGCCGTGTACTACGACCCGGACGCGCCGCCCGGGTCCGTCATGGCCCTGACGCCAGCGAACCAGATCACCATCCCGCGGAGCAGCTTCACCTACCCCCGCACGACCTACACGCTGCCGGACGGCTCGAACAGCCCGGCCGAGCTGATCATCTTCTACTTCCAGCCGGACGTCACCACCCCGCGCCCGGACGACTACGTGCTGATGCGGCAGGTGAACGACCGGCCGCCCGAGGTGGTGGCGCGGAACCTGGTCCGCTCTCCGGATGGCCGCCCGTTCTTCCAGTACTTCCGGCTCGTGTCCACGAGCTCCGGCATCCGGGTGGACAGCGTCCTGCCGAACGCGCTGCCGCTCGCGCACAGTGCGCTCGTGCACGGTTCGCCTGCCGATGTCGGTCCCGCGGCGGTGATCGACAGCATCCGCGGCGTGCGCATCAGCATCGGCGCGGCCGAGGACCGGCCAGGTGCGAGCCCGGCCGTCCACTCGGTGAGCCGGATCGTGTGGCTGCGCAACGCGGGCCTGGCCCAGCTCAAGATCTGCGGCAGCGAGCCCATCTTCGGCTCCATCGTCACCGCCGCCGTCATCGACAACGGCGGCGCGCCGGCTGTGGAGCTCACCTGGACACCGGCCGTGGACGAGTTCGCCGGTGAGCAGGACGTGATCCGCTACGTGGTGTGGCGGCGCAAGGTCGGGGAACCGGAATGGGGGGACCCGTACCGGAGCGTTCCCGGCGGGGTCGACCTCTACGTCCAGATCGACGAGGACGTCGAACCCGGCGCGACCTACGAATACGCCGTGGCGGCGCAGGACTGCACGCCCACGCTGTCCTCACCCGTCACCGTCGGTCCCGTGGGGCCCATCACCCTACCCTGAAGGGAGTCGAGTCCCATGACCATGCTTCGCATCGTCAGAGACGAGGGCGGCTTCGCATTCGCCGTCTTGCTCCTGGTGACCCTCGCCGTGGCCTCGCTGACCGGCGCGGCCATGGTGCTCGGCACCAACTCCCGGCTGATCACCAACGCGCACGAACGGCAGGACATGCTCGAGACCGTGGCCGACGACGGGCTCGAGTTCGGCCGCGCCCTGCTCAACGCGAACCCCTCGCTCTATCCGGACGACGGCTTCGTCGTGCTGGACAGCGCGCAGGCGACCGATGGATTCGGCAACCCGATCCCCGGCGTCACGCGCGTGGTCTACGCCGGCCCCGTCGGCATCACGAGCGGCCAGTACGGCGTCTACGGCGCCATCGTCTCCGTCGCACGCGACGCGGGCCGCGGCATCGCGGTGCGCCGGTCGCAGATCATGCAGGAGAGCTTCTCCAAGTACGCGTACTTCACGGACATCGAGCCCTCGGACATCGCGTTCGGCGGCGGGGACCAGATCTACGGCCCCGTCCACTCGAACGACGACATCAAGATCTACGAGTCGCGCGCCACGTTCCACAAAGAGGTCACCACCGCGGGCGTCGTGGCGAACTACGGCCAGTTCAGGAGGAGCTACGGCACCTTCCTCGAAGGCGTCCGCGAGGGGGTCCCCCGGATCGAGATGCCCCAGACCGCCGAGTTCGACCGGCTCCGGGTGCAGGCGCAGGCGGGCGGCACGGCGTTCACCGCACCCGGCGGCCCCAACCCGACCGGCCGCGCCAAGATGCGCATCGAGTTCGTGGCCCTCGACCTGAACGGCGACGGCGACACCCGGGACGCGGACGAGGGCTTCATCCGCGTCTACGTGTCGAACGATTTCAATTGGGTGGTCGGGGCCGTGCCGGAGAACGACATGAAGAACGCGGAGACGTGCGGGGACTTCCACGGCACCAACCCCAGGACGTTCGTCAGCGCGCGGGAGCACACCCTCCACAACTACGGCCACACCTGGGAAGACGCGCTCAACAAGGCCCGCAATCCGCGTTGCTTCCTGGGCGGCGATTCGACGTTGTTCGGCGCCTTCAGGGAAAACGACGGCAAGGGCCGCTGGCTCAGGTGGAACGGGCCGATCGACCCCAGGGTGGCGAACAGGTATCCGGAGATCAAGGACTTCCTGTTCCCGATCACCCGCGCGCTCAACCCGGACTTCAAGGGAGTCATCTTCGTGGATGGCGACGTCGCGATCAGCGGCACGGTGCGTGGGCGGGTCACGCTCGCTGCCACGGGGAACATCATTATCGCAGACGACATCGAGTACGTCACCAACCCGAGTCAGGGCACCTGCGAGGACATCCTGGGTCTGTTCAGTCGCAACGACATCGTGATCTCGAACACGCCGCTCAACGCGCCGTGGAAGGCGAAGTCGACCGCGAGCTACACCACCTACGACGACTCGAAGGACGAGTGGATCCACGCCTTCGTGCTGGCGCTGAACCAGTTCTGGGTGGAGGATTACGACAAGGGGTCCGACCGACACGAGCCCTGCGATGGGACCGCCTGGGGCCGTGGCTGTCTCTACCTGACGGGCGGGATCGTGCAGCGGACGCGCGGCGCGGTCGGCACGATCACGAGCAGCACCCCGCGCCGTGGCACCGGCTACCTCAAGCGCTACTCGTACGACCAGTGCGGCGTGAGCGCGCCGCCGCCCTACTTCCCGACCACCGGCCGGTTCGCGCGCTCGCAGTACTTCGACGTGGACCCGGTGGACTTCGGCGACGCGGCGAGCTACTTCCAGCGGCTGCAGGCAGGGAACTGACCCGCCTCCATGCCGTGACCGGCGCGTGACCCTCGCGCGCCGGCCACGGGACCTCCTCCTCCGGCCCGTACGAACGGCGCCTGTCGCCGGGAGTACGGGCCTCGCTGCTCCAGGGCTTCAGCTCGCCCCCGCCTTCGAGCCGAGCCACGCCTCCCGGAAGCGCCGGATCTCGGCGGTGACCGGCCGGCCCGCCCGCTCGTAGGTCACGACCTCGAGCCGGGGATCCTCCGCCAGCCGCAGCGTCGCCGTGACCTCCCGCCCGCGCTGCTCGTAGCGGATCTCCACCACATCGCCGGGCGCGTGCGCCGCGAGCACCGCGTTCACGTCGTCATCCGAGCGCACGGGCCTGCCGGCCAGCGAAATGATCCGGTCGCCGCGGTCCAGCCCGGCCTCGTATAGCGGCGTCCCGACCAGCGTGCCGGAGACCAGGTACGCCTGGCCGCCGTCGTAGCGGATCTGCGCCTGGCCCAGTGTGGGTCGGCCAGGGTTCGCCTTGCGCAGCAGCAGGCCGGCGTGCGCCAGCAGCGCCTCGTAGTCCGGCACGTCGCGCCCACGGATGTAGCGGTCGAAGAAATCCGCCGCGAACGCGGAGTCCCCCGTCACCTCCGCCAGGGCTCGCTCCAGGTCCGCTATGGTGTACGGGATCTCGGGCTGGCCGTAGCGCTGCCACAGCGCGCGCATGTAGTCGTCCAGGGTGATGCCCCGGAACCGCGTCCGCAGCGTGAGATCCAGCCCCAGCCCGATCGCCGTGCCCCACGTGTAGTACGAGAGGAACGTGTTCGCCCGATTCGTCGGGTCCAGCGACACCGCCGCATCGACGAACGGCGCCAGGCGGCTCATCTCCACCGGGCTGTGGTAGCGCCGGCCCGGCGAATTGATCACGGCGTTCAGCACCGCGCCGATGCTGCGGGCGTACTCGTCCAGGTCCATCAGCCCGGCGCGCTTGATCGTCAGGTCGTCGTAGTAGCTGGTGAACCCTTCGCCGAACCACAGCTCGTCCGACATGTTGGCCCGCTCGAAGTCGAACGGCTCCAGCATGCGCGAGCGCAGCCGCTCCATGTTCCAGGCGTGGAAGAACTCGTGCGAGAGGGTCCCCAGCAGCCCGGCCGCATTGGCGGCGATGGAGCCCGAGGACGTGAGGATCGTCGAGTTCCGGTGCTCCATCCCGTCGCCCGACGCGTACGGCAGGTAGTCCGCGATGAAGGTGTACGTGCCGTAGTCGAACGCCGGCGCCTCGCCGAACACGGCGATCTGCTCCGCCACCACCTTCTGCGCCATTTCCGTGTAGCGGTCCACGTCCTCCTCGGTGCCGGCGTGATGCACCGCGAGCCGGATCGTCTGCGTCCGCCCACCGGACGTGATGGTCCACTCCCGCAGCGTGAAGGCGCTCAGCTCCGTCGGGCTGTCCAGGAAGTATTGTAGGTTCGGAGCAGTGAACGTCATCGGGTCGTCCGTCGGCACGAGCTGCGTCGCCGCCTTCCAGCCCGAGCCGGCCGGCGGGTGGAACGTGATGCGGATCGGCCGCTCCTCCAGCCCGCGCGCCCACACGAACGTCGCCGGCATGTTGAGGTGCGCATGGGTCAGATCGATCGCGCTGTACGTCCCGTCCGCGCGGTCTGCGAACAGCGTGTACCGGAACCGAACCGTGCCGTCGTGCCCCGCGACCGTCCAGCCGTACGGGTCCGGCCGCGCGATCGTGAGCGCCCGCCCGCGCCCGTCCTCCGCGCTCACGGAGTAGACGTTCTTCGCGAATTCGTGCAGCGCGTAGCGGCCGGGCGAAGAGCGGCTCATGCGCACCTCGAGCGGGCCCGGCGGCAGGTCCGCGAACGTGACCGTGATCTCCGCTTCGTGGTGCACCGCGTTCGGGAACCGCACCTCGTACGTCACGGGCGCCTGGGCGCCGAGCGCCGCCGGCAGCAGCGTCAGCAGCCCGAACGCGACAGCCACGGCTCGCCTGGAATGAACCGACACGCTCTCTCCCTCCGTTGGGACGGTCCAGGATCAAGATGAGTAGTAGGCCGCGTTCTCCTCGATGTAGCCCGGCGTGAGGTCGCAGCCGAAGGCGGTGGCGCGGCCGTCGCCGAGCCGGAGGTCCACACGGATGTCCACCGGGTCGCCGGACAGGATCGCGCGGACCGCGGCGTCCTCGAAATCCAGCCGCCGGCCGTTGGCGAACACCAGCGCGTCGCCGATCCGGATCTCGAGACGCGCCGGGTCGATCTCACACTCGAAGCACTTGCCCAGCGCCATGAGGATGCGGCCCACGTTCGGGTCGGCGCCGTACGCCATGGTCTTCACCAGCGGGGACTCGACGATGGAGCGGGCCATGCGCCGCGCCTCCTCCACGTTGCGCGCGCCTTCGACCGTCGCGCGCACCAGCTTCGAGGCGCCCTCGCCGTCCCGCGCCAGCATCTCGGCCATGCGGATGCACAGCGCCTTCAGAGCCGCGGCGAACGCCTGCTCGTCCACCGGCCCCGCCAGCCCGTTCGCCATCAGCACGCACGTGTCGGACGTGCTCGTGTCCGTGTCCACGGACAGCATGTTGAACGAGTCGGCCACGGCGGCGCGGAGCAGCGGGTCGGCCGCGCCCGGCGGCAGCTCCGCGTCCGTGAAGATGTAGACCAGCATCGTCGCCATGTTGGGCGCGATCATGCCGGCGCCCTTGCCCACTGCGCTCAGCGTGGCGTTGCCCACGGAGAGGGAGAGCGCCTTGGGCACCCGGTCGGTCGTCATGATCGCGCGCGCGGCCACCAGCGGGTCGGACTGGAGCTCCGCGGCCATCCCCACGAGCGTTGCCTCGATGCGCTCGATCGGGAGCCGCACGCCGATCACGCCGGTCGAGCTCATCAGGACCTCGTCCACGGGCACGCCGAGCTCCCGCGCCGCCGCGGCGCCCATACGCCGGGCGTTCTCTATGCCTTCCTCGCCGGTGCCCACGTTGCTGACCTTGCTGTTGACGACGATGCCCCGCAGCCGGCGCTTCTTGATGATCTCCCGGCCCACGATGATCGGGGCGCCGGGCACCAGGTTGCGGGTGAACACGGCCGCGGCCTGGGCGGGCACCGCCGAGTAGAAGAGCGCCAGGTCGGGCTGGCCATCGGGCTTGAGGCCACAGCTCCGGGCGGCGCAAAGGAACCCGGCCGGCAGGACCGGGGTCTCGTGGAACGTGAACGGCGCGTCGCCGCCGTCCGGCGCGCGCTGGGACGTTCGTTCGGGCGTCATCACCTTTCATCACCTCCGAGCAAAGCGCGGCAAGGTAGTGGATCCCGCCTCGCGCGTCCATGCGGGCGGGCCGGGCCGGATCCCGGTCCCCGGCACGTGGAGCCGCCGCGGGGCTCGCGCGTATTCTATTCTGTCATCCTTCGGTCGATCCGGAGCGCTGTGGGAACCGCCGGCCCGAGCGGCGCCGCCCGGGCCGGTCTGGTGCTCCCGCCCGGCGACCGCGCACCGCGTGTCGGGTCGGGCCGCGGAAGGAGGAAGACAGCACGATGCAGGATGGGCATCCAACGGCGGTGCGGAAACCCGCCCACGGCGCCGCGCCCCGCCCGCCCGGGCCGGGGCCGCGCGGCGGGGAGGCTGGCCGGGGAGTCCGCCGCCTCTGGCGGGTCCGGCGCGAGGCCCGGCGCATCCTCCGGCTGGCCGGCCCGATCGTGCTGAGCCAGCTCGGCGTCGTGGGCATGACCACCACGGACACCCTCATGGTCGGGCCGCTCGGGCCGACACCGCTCGCGGCCGTCGGCGTGGGCGGGGCGATCCACTTCTTCGCCATGGTCATGTCCATGGGCCTCGTGCTCGGGACGGGCCCGCTGGTCAGCCAGGCGTTCGGCGCGGGACGGTCCAGGGACTGCGTCCTGTGGTTGGTCCAGGGTGTATGGGTGGCCCTGGTGGCGAGCGTGCCGGTCGTGCTCGTGTCGCTCGAGGGCGAGCGGGTCGCCCGGCTGCTCGGCCAGGCGCCGGACATCGCCGCCCTGGCCGGCGCGTACATGCGCGCACTCGCCCCCGGCGTGCCCGGCTGGCTGCTGTTCATGGCGTTCCGCCAGTACGTGGAAGGCATGGGCCGGCCGACGCCGCCCACCGCCATCACGCTCGGCGGCCTCGTGCTCAACGGGCTGGCCAACTACGCGTTCATCCACGGCCTCGGCGGCGTCATCCCCGCCATGGGCGCCGTGGGCACGGGCTGGGCGACGACGCTGGTCCGCTGGTCCATGGCGTTCGCCGCGGGCGCGTATCTGGTCCTCAGCGGCGACGTGGCCCGGGTGTGGGGCCTCGGCACGCTCGCGCCCCGGCCGGCCCTGCTCCGCAGGATCCTGGTGGTCGGCGCGCCCATCAGCGGCCAGCTCGTCCTGGAGATCGGCCTCTTCTCCTTCGGCGCCTCCATCATGATGGGCTGGCTGGGCGCGGTCTCCCTGGCCGCACACCAGATCGCGATGAACCTGGCCTCGACGACCTTCATGGTCGCGCTCGGCGCGAGCCTCGCCGGCCAGATCCGCGTCGGGCAGCACATCGGCGCGCGCCGACCCGCGGCCGCGCGCCGCGCCGCGCTCGCCACCTACGGGCTGGCGGTCGGCTTCATGGCGATGTGCGGACTCGTGTTCCTCGGCTTCCCCGCGCTGCTCGTCGGGCTCTACACGGGGGAAGGCGACGTCTTGCGGCTCGGCGCCACGCTACTCCTGTTCGCCGCCGCGTTCCAGGTCTTCGACGGCGCGCAGGTCGCCGGCCTCTGCGTGCTGCGCGGCGCGGCGGACACGGCGGTGCCCATGCTCCTGGCGGGCGTCGGCTACTGGGGCGTGGGGTTGCCGGCCGCCTACCTGCTCGGCTTCCACACGCCGCTCGGCCCTGTGGGCGTGTGGGCGGGAATGTCGCTCTCCCTCGCCGTCGTCGCCTCGCTGCTCGCGCTGCGCGTGCGGAACGTGCTGTGGCGACGCGCACCCGGAGCCGTGGGCGCCCGGCGGCCCGGAGCTGGCCTGTGGCCGGAGAGCGGCGCTCAGACGGCGTCGGCGGCGGGTTGATCGTCCGCGCCGCCGAACGGCGCGCGGCGGGCGGACAGCGGCGACGTCGCCACGAGCCCAGGCACGGCCGCGACGGGCATCGACCGCGACGACCGGGCGGCGGACCGGCGCAGCATCACGACCGCCCGCCACAGCCCGCCCACGGAGGCACCATGGAGCGCACCCTGTTGATCGGAACGGCGATCGCGGTGATGATCGTCGCGCTGGTCCTCATCCCGCTGGGCGTGCCCGGCCTGTGGATCATGATCCTGGTACTCGCCGGCGCGGCGTGGCTGGGCGAGGTCGGGTGGGGTGTGCTGGCGGCCCTGACCGCGCTCGCCGCCGTCGCGGAGCTGCTCGAGTTCCTGATCGTCAAGCGGTTCAGCGAGCGCTACGGCGGCAGCGACCGGGCCTTCTGGGGCGCGATCCTCGGAGGCATGGCCGGCGTCTTCGTCGGCGTGCCGGTCCCGGTCGTGGGCCCCGTGATCGCGGGCGTGCTCGGCTCGTTCGCCGGCGCTGCCGCCGTCGTGCTCTGGGAGACACGCCGACCCGGCGACGCGGCGCGCGTGGGCTGGGGCGTCGTCCTCGGCCGGGCGTTCGCTGCGCTGGTGAAGACGGCGGCGGGCGTGGCGATCCTCGCCATCGGCGTCACGTCGCTCCTCCTCCGCTGACCCCCGCCTCCGCCCCGGGCCAGTGCGGGGGAAACAGCCGTGCTTTTCGTTGATTCAGCCCGCCGCCGCCGTTATATTTTCGGGAGAGCAAAGGGAAAAACGACGTAAGCCGTTGTCGCGAACGGCTTTGGACTCATCAGGAGGCGGTGCGCCTTGGCCGGGCACAGCAAGTGGGCGCAGATCAAGCGTAAGAAGGCCGCGAACGACGCGAAGCGCGGCCAGATGTTCACCAAGCTCATCCGCGAGATCACCGTCGCGGCCCGCGAGGGCGGCGGTGACCCGGACTTCAACCCGCGGCTGCGGCTCGCGGTGGAGACCGCCAAAGCCGCGAACATGCCCGCGGAGAACATCGAGCGCGCCATCAAGCGCGGCACGGGTGAGCTCGAGGGCGTCAACTACGAGGCCGTCACGTACGAGGGCTACGGACCCGGCGGCGTCGCGTTGTACATCGAGACTCTGACGGACAACGCGAACCGCACGGTCGCGGAGGTCCGCCACATCCTCTCCAAGCACGGCGGGTCGCTCGGGCAGGCCGGCTCCGTGGCGTGGCAGTTCGACCGCAAGGGCCAGATCTACGTGGACGCCACCCGCTACGACGAGGAAGCCACGATGATGGCGGCGCTCGAGGCCGGCGCGGAGGACCTTCAGCGCGAGGACGACACGTACGTCATCACCACGGACGTGGCGAGCTTCCACAGCGTGCAGCAGGCGTTGCGCGAGAAGGGCATCGAGTTCGAGCAGGCCGAGCTGGCGATGGTGCCCAAGACGTCGGTCCGCGTGACGGGGGCGGACGCCCAGCGGCTCCTCAAGCTCCTGGACGCGCTGGAGGACGCCGATGACGTCCAGAAGGTCCACAGCAACGCGGACATCGACGAAGCGGCGCTCGCGGAGGCGGCGTCTTGACCATCGTCCTCGGAGTGGATCCGGGGACGGCCACGACGGGGTATGGCGTCGTCGCCCGTGCGGGGGACGGCGCCGTTTCGTTGCTCGAGTGCGGCGTCATCCGCACGCACCCGCGCGAGCCGCTGCCGCGCCGGCTGCGCGACATCTACGAGGGGATCGGCGACGTGATCGCCCGCCACCCGCCGGACATCGTCGCCGTCGAAGGCGTCTTCTACGGGCGCAACGTGCGCACCACGGTCGTGCTCGGCCACACGCGCGGCGCGATCCTGCTCGCTGCCGCGCTGCGCGATCTGCCCGTCGTCGAATACTCCCCTGCCGAGATCAAGAACGCCATTGTCGGGACCGGACGTGCGACCAAGGAGCAGGTCCAGTACATGGTCCAGCGGCTGCTGCGGTTGAAGGCCGTCCCCAGGCCGGCGGACGCGGCGGACGCGGTGGCCGTCGCGCTGTGCCACTGTTTCGCGAATACGCTGCGCAAGGCGCCGCAGCCCATGCGCTTCCACGCCAGGGCGCTGGGGAGGGAACCATGATCAGCCGGGTGCGTGGCACGCTCCTGCGCAGCCGGCCCGAGGTCGCCGAGGTGATGACGCCGGGCGGCGTCGCCTACGAGATCAGCATCCCGCTCACCGTCTACGAGCGGCTGCCGCGGGAGGGGCAGGAGGTCGAGCTGCGCACCGTGCAGGTGGTGCGCGAGGATGCGGTCGAGCTGTTCGGTTTCCTCGACGACCGCGAGCGGGCGGTCTTTGGGCGGCTGCTCACCGCGTCCGGCATCGGCCCGCGGCTCGCGCTGGCCATGCTGTCCACCCTCTCGCCCGACCGCCTCGTCCGCGCCATCGCCGAGCGCGACACCAGCGCGCTACGCCAGGTGCCCGGTGTGGGCGCGAAGAAGGCGGAGCGCATCGTCGTCGAGCTCCAGGGCAAGCTCGACGACCTCGCCCTCGCCGCGACCGGCCCGGTCCCGCAGAGCCGCGCGGCGGACGAGGCCACCAGCGCGCTGATCGCCCTCGGCTACACGCCCGCACAGGCTGTCACGGCGGTGCGGCGCGCGCTCGAAAAGGACGGCCGGTTGAAGGGCACGGACCTGATCAAGGCGGCGCTGGCGGTGCTCAGCAAGTGAAGCGTCGCGATACGCGTCTCCTAGGCGGGGGCGGACCTCACCGGAACAACCGCGCCGACACGAACGTCACCCGCCCGGGCCGGACCTCCACCTGCCCGATGTCCACCGAGGAGCCGCGTCCGTCCGGGACGGAGAGCGCGTGGGTGCCGGCGGGTAGCCGGAGGCGCGTCATGCCGATGCTGCCCGGCAGCAGGTGCCAGCTCCGCGTGTCCGCCTGCTCCAGCAGTGCGGTCCCCACGTTGCCCAGGACACCGGCGATCCGCCCGGCCGTCTCGCCCTTCTCGCCCAGCTCCGACTCCAGCCCGCGGGACACGAGCAGCTTCGTCACGCCCCGTGCGATCGTCCGCGCCACCAGCGCGGTGCGCTCCGCCTGGAAGTCGCGGATCACCGCCTCGGAGATGTCTGCCGACGCGCGGGCCAGCTCGACCCGCCCGTCGGGCAGCGTCACCGCGAGCGGCGCCGCGGGCGCGGGGGGACGAAGGTACACCGGCCACGCGATGCGCAGCAGGTACGGGGTGCGTTCCCGGCGTCGCTCGCACCGCATCGCCTCCTCGCCGCTCCGGGCCGTGCCGGCGCCGGTCCCACTCCGGGACGACCCGCCGCTCCCGCCCTTGGTCGCGTCTCCCGTAGCCGCACGCTCGCACTCCTCGCTCGTCGGCCGCCGCGGCCGGGGCGGCGTGTAGCCCTCCGGCGGCGTCACGAACAGCGTCGCCGACCGGCGGCCCGGCTCCGGGAGGACCTCCGCCGCGTGCGCCAGGACCCGCGCCGCGATCTGTGCGGCGAGCGCGGCCCGTTCTTCGGCGTCGCCGTCCTCGAACAGCTCGATCTCCTCCGGCAGCAACAGGACGGCGAGACTCTGCTCGACCCGGTGCGCGACGAACCCCCGCTCGATGAGTACGACGACGTCGCCGAGCGAATCCGGGGCCGGCCGCACGCCCTCGGTGGGCGCCAGGATCGAGTCCACGCCGAGCGCACGGGCATTACGGTACGCGACGTCCGCATCGTTGCGCTCGCCCGCCGCCTCGAACACCGCACCCGCGAAGGCGCGCAGCAGCCCGTGCAGCCAGCGGTCCGCGCGATCGTCCGTGCGGTAGCGTTCGAGCAGCGCGCTCAGGCGCCGCGCCTCCACGGCGGCACCCTCGGTGTCGCCCAGCTCCAGGTAATTCAGCGCCGCATAGTAGGGAATCAGCAGCCGCTCGGAGGGAGAGGGCTGGAAGGGGAGGGCGCGGTCGCTCGTGACCAGTGAGAGGGCACTGCGTGAGACGCTCGTGGTGCGGCGGTCCTCCGAGAGCTCCACCGCCAGCTCGAACGCGGCGTTGCTCAGCTCGTACTCGCCCGCGTAGTGCGCGACGATCCCCGCGTACAGCGCCCGCAGCAACGCGTCCCCGGGATCCGCCTCGCCTTCCGGAGCGAGCTGCTCCAGCGCAGCGCCGGCGCGTCCGCTGGCCAGCATGCGGCGAAGGCGGTCGTCGCTCGTGCGCAGCCCGCTCGGCGCGACGTCGAACGAGCTGAACAGCCCCGCGCAGCCGCCGAGCGCGAGCGCCAGCAGCAGCGCGGCCGACCAGCGGCGGAGCATCGTGTCAGCGCGCCTGCTTCTCCAGCACGATGATCCGCTCACGGGCACGCGCGATCGCGTCCGCGAGCTTCGCGTACGCATCGCCCACCGCCTCGATCTCCTCCAGCTCGAGGCGATGGAGGAAGAGCCGGTAGCGGATCGACGCCTCGATCGGCCGGAGCTGCTTGTCCAGCACCGTGGCGATCCGGTACTCCAGCTCCACGTTGTTCGGCTGGAGGACCTGCGCCCGGTCGTACCGATCCAGCGCCGCATCCAGGTCGCCGCGCGCCACGAGATCATCCCCCTCGCGGACCAGCATCTCGGCGAGCGCGTTCGCCCGGCCCGCCGTCGTGGCATCCGACGGCCGGCGGACCACCCGCAGCCCCTGCGCCTCGCGGTAGGCGTAGGAGGCCACCGCTCCGTCCCGGAGCTGGACCATGGCCAGCTCGCCCACCGCATCCCGTGGCGCGGCGAGCAGCGACCGCGGCACCATCACGGCGATCCGTCCGTTGCGCCGGATCTGCCATGCCTCGTCCGTGGTGCCCGTGGCGGCGAGGACCTGCGCCTCGGTCATCTCCAGCGTCACCTCGCCCCGCGCCAGCGCATCGCAGATCGCGCCCGTGCACGTGGCCAGCGCGTCCGCGACGAGCTCACCCCGCCGCGCAGCCATCGCGGCACGTCGCGCCCCCGCCTCCTGCCGCACCGCCTCGACCGCCGCGTCCGGCTCAGGGACTCGCTCCCCGTTCCGGAGGATCGGCTCCTCTCTGACGCGCTTCGGCGCGCACGCCGCGGCCGCCAGCGCGACGACCAACGTAAAGACTCGTATCCTCATGGCAAAACCCCGCCTCGTGCCACGCCTCGCCGACCCGCATGGGTCGCGCAATGCGCAGCGGTGCCGCACCGGTGCCCGTGGTGGGAGGACCTGCCGCGGGGCCGGCAGGTGTGTGACCGTACCGCGGTGGGAAAAGTTCCCGGAGAGGGACGGCGCTCAGAGCACTGTTTCGATCTCGAGCTGGCCGGTCAGCGCCGCCCTCCGCTGCGCGCGCCGCCGCGCCCGTCTCTCCGGTGACGAGCCCTCGCGGCGGAGCCGCTCGAGGTGCGCCTCGCACGCAGCCCGCGGCAGCCGCCACCGCCCGCCCTCGTCCTGCCACGCCCCCTCGATCAGGCCGGCCGCCGCCCAGCGCCGCCACCGCTGCGCCGTGTAACCCAGGAACTGCGCCGCTTGCGATGTCGAGAGCACGCGCGGGCCGCCCGCCCGCGCCTCCAACGCGGCCAACAGGTCCGCCTTGCGGACGGACACCGTGAGCACCGCGTCATCCGGCAGGTAGGCCAGTGCCTGCAGCAGCTCTTCCGAGGACATCGGCGCCCTCACTGCGATCCGTTGGACCGGCACGCGGCTCACCGCCGCGCCCCACCGCAGCTCGTTTTCGGCAACTTGCGGCCCGGCAAGAGACTGGACAAGACCGCCGCGCACGGACGCGGCATAGCCATGGCCGTCCCGGCCGCAGGGCGGGGGACGGTCGTCGCGAGGAGGCGATCCCGTACGCGCCCCGGCCGGCGCCGGCGCGGCGGCTCTTCAGCGCCGGGCATACAGCAGCCCCGACCCGGCGCGCGGCCGCTCGCGACACGCCGGCGCATCGGCCCGCGAAGCAGGACGGCGGCAGCCCGGTCGATCCGGGCTGCCGCCGTCCCTCAGCCGCTCATGGACGGCTGCGCCTCTTCCGGCTCGGTGTCCTCCCGCCAGACCATATCGGTCCGGTTGTACAACCCCTCCCGACCCGTCTCGGGGCACTCGAACTGGAGTTCCAGCGTCGCTGCCGCGTCGAAGTACAGCTTCTCCGCGTAGGAAACCGGCGGCGGATGCTCCCCGCCGCAGGCCTTGCACCGGTAGTAGACGCTCACTGCAGCTCTCCTGCGCTGGAGTGATCGCTGTCCTCCCGGCCCCCCTTTCCCCCGTACCCTACACTGCCGCGGGGGCGTCCGGGAGTCAAGCGCCCGGCCGGCAGACCCTGGCGACCACGCGGTGCGGACGACGCGATCAGGGCCAGCGATCCGGCCCCAGCGGGGCCCTGTGGGCGCCGCCGGCGCGCCGGGCGGCTGCCGACAGCGTCCGGCCGGCCCGGCAGCACCCTCCCGCCAGGCCCCCGGGCGCCGGCCCCGGGCCGGGTCCGAACGCCCGGCGCCCTAGAACAACTCGCTCACCGGCGTCGGGAAGCACTTCTGGTCGCCGAAGGTGACCGTCCCGCCGTACATGGGCCCGCTGGGCCACCGATCCACGCCGTGCTGCGCCTCGTACCGGCGCAGGTCGCCGACCCGGTGGCCGTCCAGGAAGAACTCCCGCGCCCTCTGCTCCCTCAATGCAGCGAAGTACTCGGCCTCGGCCGGCGACTCCAACGGCGGCTGGCCGCCCACGGCGCGCTGCTCGTTCAGGAACGCCACGTTCTGGGGCGTGTTGCCCTCCGCCTCCGCGATGATGTAGCGGGCCTCGATCGCCGAGGCGAGCCGGATGCTGGAGGTGGCAGCGAACGGCGCCCCCTCGATCGTGCCATCGTGCGTGCTGAACGAAGGCGGCGAGTTGGGCACGATGAACTGCCCGCCGCCCGAGACGGTCCGCGGCAGCCCGTGGGGGACCCGCGGGTCGTTCAGGTCCTCGAAGCCCGTCCCCGAAATGCTGAACCAGGACGGCTCCCCTCCACCCATGAACTCCCAGAACGGGTTGCCGTGCCGCCTCGTGTCCGCGGACGAGCTGCCCTCCCGGTAATGGACGTCGAAGCGGAAGCCCTGGTCTTCGCGGGAGACGTACGGGGGCGTCACCGCCCGGGCGTACGTGATGGCCCCCTGCGCGTCGCCGAGACCGAGCGCCGCGCGCGCCGCACCGACGCGCGCCATGTTCAGCGCCGAGTCCGCCCCGGCGACGGTCTGGGCGCGGAGCGCCGCATCTTCGATTTTCTCGGCCGCCTCCCGGGCGACCTGGGCCGCCGCCATCGCCGCCTCGAACCGCTGGAGCGCCGCCGCGAACAGCTCGTCCGGCCGGAGCGGAGCCCCCTGCGCGTTGATCCGGGTCTCGCAGAGGTTCTCGGCCAGCAGCACCCACGTGTAGCCGGCGAAGCCGAGGATCTTTGCGTACCGGAGGTCGTTGGCGACGGTGTCGCCCAGGAGGTTGCGGTAGCGCCCGGCAACGCTGTCCGCCAGGAAGCGCGCCCGGTGCAGGCCGTTGAAGACCGCCAGCGCATACGTGGCGTTGTTCTCCGTGATCCGGCGCTGGTCGATCTCCTGGTTCTCGCCGAACGCGTGGTGGATGCGCAGCTCGTCCGCGAAGCCGGCGCCGAAGAGCGCGGTCCAGGCATACGCGGGTTGGAAGTCGCCGATCACCCCATCGTACATGAGCTGGAGATAGGCCGGGTCCTCCAGCGCCGGATTCTCGATCGCGCCCGGGTTCGTCACCTCGAGCCAGTCGGCACAGGCGGCCAGCGTGGCGGCGACGGCGACGGCCACGGCGAACGCGCCCCTGCTCCTGCGGCGGCGGATGCCGGCTGTCATCGATTTCATCGTCACCCCCATTAGAAGCTGAAGTCCATCGCCAGGGACCAGCGCCGCAGCATCGGCACGGGGTAGACGTCGGCCCGCGCGAACTGCCGGTTCCCGTAGCCGCTCACCTCGGGATCCAGCCCGCTGTAGTCGGTCCACATGGCCAGGTTGTGCCCGGCCAGCGTGATCCTCGCGGAACTCGCCCGGAACCGCTGCGCGAACTCGGCCGGCAACGTGTACGTCAGCGAGACGTCCCGGAGCTTGATGAAGTCGGCCTTCTCGATCCACAGACCGAGCGGCTGGCCGGCGTTCACCGCGAGGCCGGCGGCCGCATCGCTCTCCGTGATGGAGGTCGTGAGCCGCGCAGCCTCCACCTCCGGATCGTCCTGCCGGCGCGGATCGTTCACCCGCTGGCAGTTCTGGTTGATCGCGCAGCGGTTGAACTCCTTGTAGTTGAACAGGTGGTGGCCACCCTTGTGGTCGAACAGGACGAACAGCCGGAAATCACGGAACAGCGTGAACGTGCTCGCCAGACTGATCTCGCGCGTCGGCGTCGGCGTGCCGATGTACTGGATGCTGTCGGTGACCACCAGGTAACGCGCGCCGTTGGTGTGCTCGTAGATGACCGGCTTTCCGTCGGCATCCCGCACGGGCACGCGGAACCAGTAGCCGCCGATCGGATAGCCCTCGCGGTGGCGCTGCACCGAGCCGTAGGACTGGCCGCTGAGGACGATCTCGGTGCGGTCGTCGCCGAACTTGACCAGCTCGTTCGAGTTCGTGGCGAGCGTCAGGTTCAGGTCCCACGCGAGCCGGGGCGTCTGGATCGGCGTCGCGTAGACCGCCAGCTCCACGCCGGTGTTCAGCGTCTCGCCCAGGTTACGCAGGATCGCCTGGGTCCCGCCGAAGAACGTGCCGGCGAATCCACTCGAGCCCGGCGCGCCCTGGGCGATGATGACGTCCCGCATCCGCTTGTTGTAGTACGTGAACTCGACACCGACGCGGTCGTTCAACAGGCCGGCATCGAACCCCACCTCGAACTCCACGCCGCGCTCGGCCACGAGATCCGGGTTGCCCAGGCTCTGCGCCTGGAGCGCGGAGACCACGCTCCCGTCGGGCCGCACGGCCCTGTTCACCGTGTAGGTCTGCGTGGCCGAGAACGGGGCGGGCGCCTGGCCTGCATGGCCCCACGCCGTGCGGAGCTTGAGGTCGTCGACGCGCACGCGGTCGAAGAAGGCGCGCAGCACCGGCTCTTCGGACGCCACCCACGAGAGCTGCGCCTTGGGGTAGTAGATCCAGTCGAACGACTCACCGAACGACGAGTTGTCGTCCGCGCGGATCGCACCGGTCAGGAAGAGCCGGTTCTTCCAGCCGATCTGCTCCTGGATGAACAGGCCCACCGACTTGCTCTCGCTGTAGCCGTTGCCGCCCACCGTCGTCGCCGCGGCGCTGATGAGCGTGATGTCCGGCGCACCGAGCCCGGTTCCCGTCGCGCTCAGCACTTCGTATTTCTGCGACGTCGCCTGGAACCCGACGGACGTCGTGGAGACCAAGTCCGGCGTCAGCGCCCGTTCGATGTTGCCGGTGTAGTCGACGGTGTACACGTAGTGCCGCGGCACGCGCTGCGCGACGAGGCCGGCCGTGGGCACGCCCGCGAATTCGGCGTCCGTCGAGCCCGGCGGCGAGAGGATCTGCGCCAGACTCGACGTGAAGTCCAGCCCCACCGTGAGCCGGTTCCTGAACCATGGGAACGGCAGGACGTTGATCGTGGCGCCCAGCGTGAGGCGGTCGGAGCGCGTCGTGTTGTTGTACGTGTTGGCCTGCTCCGGGCGTGTCGTGGCCCACCCCTCGTTGCGCGGGTCGGTGGTCACCCGGCCCGGCCTGCCCCGGAACGCACTCAGCAGCATCCCCTGCGCCGACTCGTCGCCCACGGGCAGCCGTAGATCGCTGCGCGCGTAGGACGAGGTCACGGTCAGGTCGAACCAGTCGTTGGGGAAGAGCGAGAAGTTCGCGCGGAGAGATTTCCGGTCGCTGTAGTTGTTGTAGAAGATGCCGCTCTGGTCCAGGAGGTCGCCGGAGAAGTAGAACGAGTACCGCTCGCCGCCGCCCCGGGTCGAGATGGAGAGCTTGGTCACTGCGCCGTTGCGGAGCGCCGCCGGGTCTTCACGCAACGGGTTCTGCCGCAGGATCGTCCCGGGCGCCACGCCCTGACAACCCGGCCAGACCGGGTTGCCCGCCGCATCCCGCTCGTCGATCTTCGCCTGGTCACACGTCGTGTAGTTGTCCGGGATGTCCACGCCCCACCGGTTCTGTGCCACCTCGGCCCGGATGTCCCAGCGCATCGCCTGCTCGCCCCGCCGGCCCTTCTTCGTGATGATCTGGATCACGCCGTTCGCCGCTTCCGCGCCGTACAGCGTGGCCGCCGCCGGTCCCTTCACGATCTCGATCGACTCGATGTCGTTCGGGTTGATGAAGTCGAACGCCGACGTGACCTGTCCGGTGTACGACGTCGTCCCTGCGCCGGACGGCGTGAACGCGCCCAGATCCTCAATGTTGTAGCGCACGCCGTCCACGTAGACGACCGGCTTCGTGTGCGTCAGCGAGCCGGCGCCGCGGATCCGGATGTCCGCCGCCGCGCCGAGCGTCCCGGAGTTCGTGAGGATCTGCACGCCCGGAGACTTCGCCTGCATTAGCTCGGTCAGACTCGTGATGGCCGTCTGCTCGGTGAGCGTCGCGGCGTCCAGCCTCGTGATCGAGTTGCCCAGCGTCCGTCTCGACGTCGCGCCCGCCGTCCCTGTCACCACGATCTCATCGAGGTCGAACGCCGTGGCCTCCAGTTGGATGGTGACCTGCGTGACCTCGCCGGCCGCGACCCGGACCTCCCGCTCGGCGGCCGCATACCCGATCATGGTCACGCGCACCACGTGCGTGCCGGCCGGCACGTTCAGCAGCAGCACCTCACCGGCCGCGTTCGCCAGCGCCGTCCGGTGGGTCCCGACCAGCGCGACCTGGGCGGTGGCGATCGGCCGTGCGGTGGCTGCCTCGACCACGCGCGCCCGAACGGTACCGGTCGCCTGCGCCCCGGCGACCTCCGGCAGGACGGCCAGCACCGCCGCCGCGATGGAGCACGTGCACGCTCGTTCGAAGCACCTGGGGACCATCCGCACCTCCTCTCCGGCTCGGGGAACGAAAAAAGATCCCGCCGGGGGAGCACCGCGCTCTCCCGGCGGGTCTACTTCGACTCTTATTGACGATTCGCTGAACGGCGCGCCCGCGGCAGCGCCCGCTTCGCTTCTAGAGAAGGCGAACGATCCCTAACACGGCGCCCGGTCGGCTCGCGTCCCGGACGCGCTCGCCGACCCGGCCGGGCCGCGCGGATCCGGATGGTCGAAGCGTCGCGTCAGCAGTGTACGCCCCCGCCGCCAGGGCGGTCAAGGCTGGAGCACGCCGCACCAGGGCGCCGCGGGGCCGGTGGACGGCTCAGTGGCGGTGTCTGGTGGCGGGTTGGTCTGCCGCCCGGCTCCTGTTATCTTTGGGGCACCCCCCGGAACATCACCCGGCCCGGCCCCGGACGGCGCCGTTCGAAGGCCGTATGACGCATCACGAAGGACGCGTGTCTTCCCGGAAGGATCCGTCGCCCGATCTCGCTGCCTGCTGGCCACTGGTGGCGGTCACCGGTGCGGTCGTACTCGTGTTGCTCATCCTGGCCGCGACCGACGCACTGATCATCCATGCCCTGCCGCTGGCCGGCATCACCCTGGGCTGCGCGGTCTCGTTCTACGCCGCCTTCCTTGCCCGGCCGCCCGCGGTGCGGCGGTTCGGCAGGGCGGCGTTCGTGCTCATGGTCTGCTTCTTCTGCGTGACCGCCTACTCCGGCTGGCAGGGCAAGCGCACGGCCTTGGGACTCACGCGGGTCATCACGCCCGTCCCACAGATCGTGCGCATCGCCCACCATCCGCCGGGCAGCGAATTGATGGCCGCGCTCGCGCTGAGCGCTGCCGTGGAGGCCATGGACGCCGCGCGGTCCAGGCTGCTGGCGGAAGAGCCGCCCGACACCACGGGACGCGGCCTCTGGACGCGGCTGACCAACAGGGAGAACCAGCGCTACTGGGTCGTCGAGACCAGGCTCGGCATCCCGCAGGTCATGGAGTTCTACCGCCGACCCGAGAACCGGCCGGGCTGGGTCATCGCCGCCGAGCGCGCCGAAGGACTGATCGCCCTGCGCCGCGGCGCCGAGGAGCTCCTCATCATGGCGTCCGATGGGGCTCCCCGGGCCCGTAGCAAGGTGGCCTACCTCTACATCGGTCACGGCGCCGAGTGAACGGCGGCGCTCCCCAGGGCCAGCGCCGACAGCAGGTAGGCGAGGTTGGCGGTGCCGTCCATGATCGGCTCGTTGGTCGAGTAGTCGCCCATGTCGTCGTGGTAGACGATGTGCCCCGTGTTGAACGCGGCGTACTCGTCCTCGTCCCGTAGCCGCACGCCGCGCAGACTCTCGAAGATCGAGCGGTAGACCGGCCCGTCCACCAGCCCGCCGCGCTGGCTCAACGGCCCGTAATGCATCGCGACGACGGAGTGCGGGTCGCGGGGCCACGTGCCGTCCTCCGGCAGCCCGATGACCATGGACACGCCCCACGGGTTCGTGCCGAAGAGCCAGTCGAGGGCGGCGAACTCGTACTCGATGAACGACGTGTCGCCCGTCATGCGCCGGTAGTGCAGCGCCTGCGTCGCGAAGGACGCCATCAGGTTGTTCGAGCACCAGATGAACGGGATGCCGACGCGGAACCCGTTGTCGGCCCGCTCCACCACGTTCCGCAGCCCCCAGCGGTAGAACGTGGCCAGCAGTTGCCGCTCGTGGCCGTCCGGGAGCTGGCGCCACGTCTCGTAGTGCCCGTTGTTGTGCCACGGGTACCACTGGTAGTGGTTCGCGGTGTCCTGGCCCATCCACGGCGTGACGGGCTCGCGGCGCGCAAAGCCCATCGCATCGCGCAGGTACCGCTCCTCGCCCGTGAGCGCGTGGAGCATCGCGGCGCCCAGCTCCATGTCGTCCGTCCAGTTGTCTTCCTCGTAAAAGTACGGCGAGACGCCGGGCGCGGTCTGACACACGCCCGGGTAGCGCAGGCCCAGCTCGTAGGCCGCGATCGCCTTGCGCCGCAGCACCGCGGCGAACTCGGGGTCGCGCTCCGCCCAGATGACGGCGCCCAGCGCGAACGCCGCCGCGTACTTGCCCGCGGTGGACGCCATGCCGTTCGAGCGGTTCTTGTTCCCGAACAAGCCTTGCGGCTTGCCCGTGCACGGGTAGACCGGCCGGTACGAGCCCTTGCCCCAGCCGTAGTCGGACGAATCGGTCGTCGGCAGGTCGAGGTACGAATGGTCGCGGTCGTCCGCGAGCTGGTTCAGCATCAGGTCGTCTTCGGGATACATGCGAACCAGCCACTCCAGGCCGTGCCGCGCCTCGTCCAGCACGTCCGGGATCCCGTTGGCACCGGGCAGCCCGCGGGCGTCGTACTCGTCGCCGAACGCCTCCGGGTGGTCGCGCCACGCCTGCATCAGGAGGAACGTCGCGTTCGCGGACGTCGTCACGTACTGGAGGTAATCCGCGGCGTCGGCCCACCCGCCCGCGACCGGGATGAACTCGCCCTCACGCGTGGGGTGATCCACCAGGATGCCGTCCGTCCGGTGGTGCACCGAATCCCGGAAGAACGGGTTGAACCCGGAGCGCTGCTGACGCAGGTACGCGAGCAGGACGTCGGCCGCGCCGCGGTAGACGTCGCGGCCGATGCGCAGCCGCGGCGAGACGGCGCTGCCGGCCACCAGCCGGTACTCGCCTTCCTCGCGCAGCTCCGTGAAATCCAGCCGGTAGGCCTCCACGCACGGCCCGAACGGGCCGCCGGCCTTCACCGGGAGCGGGCCCAGCACCGTGTGGCCGGTGTGGTGATCCACCACGTGGAACGTTTCGAACGTGCGCGGCTCCAGCGCGCACAGCACGGCCACCTTCGGGGCATCCGGCAGGTAGCCGAGCTGATTGATGCGGATCCGGTGGCGCGCGGTGTCCACCTCTGCGCCGAGGATCGGCTCTCCGCGTGGGGGCGGGGCTCCTGCACACGCGGCCAGCGTGACGGCGAGGGCGGAGAGCGCGGGCGCGAGGGCGCGGACCCGTCCGCGCGCAGACGCGGGGCGCAGACGGCGAGCGCCGCAGCCGGCCCGCGCCGGGGCGGGGAGAACGTCGGCACGAGTGGGAGCGGAGATGTGGGCAACGTGGGGCTGCATCGGGGTCCGTCCAGGGGCTGAGGGTGACCGGAGGCGGCCGGCGCGCCTGAACGCCGGTTCCGGTCGCCGCGGCACGCCGGCCAGACCTCGCTGCATTGCGTCGAATGCCGCGGCAATGTACGGTGCGACGGGGCGGTGGTCCAAGGGAACCGGTCGAGGCGACCAGACCTCGCCAGGCCCCCGCCGGGCCCGAGGCGGCGCCTCGGGACGGCGCGGGCTGGGGGACTCGAACGAGGGAGAACGGCATGAACGGGCGAACCGGCGAGACCCAGGGTACGGGAGGCTTCGAGGCCGGTGGCGGCGCTCGCTCGAGGGTCGGGCTCATCGTCGGCCCCCTGCTGTTCGCGGCGCTCTTGCTGCTGCCGCCGCCCGCCGGCATGACGCCCGCCGGCTGGCGGACCGCGGCCGTGGGCCTCCTCATGGCGGTGTGGTGGATCACGGAGGCGATCCCCATCCCCGCCACTGCGCTCGTGCCGCTCCTGCTCTTCCCGCTGCTCGGCGTCGGGTCCGTGAGCGCGGCCGCCGCGCCTTACGCGAACCCGGTGATCTTCCTCTTCCTGGGCGGGTTCCTCATCGCCGCGGCGCTCCAGCGCTGCGGGCTGCACCGGCGCATGGCGCTCACGATCATCGCGCTGGTGGGCGCGAGCCCGCGCCGGCTCATCGGCGGGTTCATGGCCGCCACCGCGTTCATCAGTATGTGGGTGAGCAACACCGCGACGGTCGTGATGCTGCTGCCCATGGCGCTGTCGGTGCTCGGCCTCGTCGAGAGCCGAAGCCGTGTGGGCGCCAACTTCGGAGCCGCGCTGCTCCTCGGCCTCGCGTACGCCGCCAGCATCGGCGGCATGGGCACGCTGATCGGCACGCCGCCCAACGCGCTCCTCGCGGGGTTCATGGACGAGGCGTACGGCGTGCGGATCGGCTTCGTCGAGTGGATGCTGCTCGGCGTCCCCCTCGTCCTGGTCGCCGTCCCGCTGGCCTGGCTGCTCCTGACTCGCATCCTCTATCCGGTCCCGGGGGACGCCGCGGCCGGCGGAGCGGATCTCATCCGGGACGAGCTGCGACGCCTCGGGCCGCTCTCCCGCGCCGAGCTCCTCGTCGGCGCCATCACCGCGCTCACCGCCGCTGCCTGGGTGACGCGGCCGCTCCTCGACGACATCGTCCCCGGTCTCTCCGATGCCGGGATCGCCATCGGCGGCGCGCTCTTGCTCTTCGTCATCCCGTCCCACTGGCGCGACCGCACGCCGCTCCTCGGCTGGGAGGATGCCCGGCACGTGCCATGGGGCGTGCTCCTGCTGTTCGGCGGGGGGCTCTCCCTCGCGGACGCCATCGAGCAGACCGGCCTGGCGACCTGGATCGGCGAGGCCCTGGCCGTCGTGGCCGCCTGGCCGCCGTTGCTGGTCGTGTTGACCGTCAACACCGTCATCGTCTTCCTCACGGAGCTGACCAGCAACACGGCCGTCAGCGCCGCCTTCCTCCCCGTCGCGGCCGCCCTCGCCGTCGGCATCGGCGCCGACCCGCTGCTGCTCGCCGTGCCCGTGGCGCTCGGCGCGAGCTGCGCGTTCATGATGCCCGTCGCCACGCCACCCAACGCCATCGTCTACGGCAGTGGCCGCGTCACCATCCCCCAGATGGCGAGGGCAGGGTTCTGGCTGAACCTCGTCATGATCGTGCTGGCGACCGCGGCGGCGTTCCTGCTGGTGCCGCTGATCCTGGTGCGGTGACGGCGGGAGTCGACGCGGGAGCCGCGAAAGTGGAGCGGGGCGACGGTCCGGCGAAGGACCGGCGCCCCGCTCACCCCGAGAAGGGCAGGGAAGGGACGGCCATCGGCGGTCAGAGCCGGAACCGCGGCCTCTCGATCACCTTCTTGATCTTGTGCTGCCCGACCCACGCCTTGACGTTGGTCTCGAGGTCGATGAGCGTGGCGTCCACCTGGTAGTAGACGACCCGTTCACGGCCTTCCTCGTCCTCGATCGCGTGGATCTCGCCCTGGAGCATGTAGCGGGCGCCCAGCTCCTGGCCGAGCTTGGCCCGCGTGTCCGCGCGCGCGTGCTGCTGCTGGTCCTCGCGCTCCGCACGGAGGCCGGCCCGCTCGTCCGCGCTGGCCACTACGCGCACCGCGCCGCTGTTGACGAACGCGCGCTCGAGGTCGCGGACGAACGTCGCGACCGCAATGTGCTCCAGCGTGCGGTTGCGGAACTCGCCCACGATGACCGTGGGCGGCTCGCCGCCGTGGGCTTCCGCGTACTCGCGCACCCAGGGCGCCGACAGGCTCTGCTCGATCAGGGCGTTGGCCACGAGCCGGGAGTCGGTGTCGTTCCACCGGCCCGACAGGTCGGTCACGGCCGCGGGGTCGATGCGGGTGACTTTCTTGCCGCCGCAGGCGGCGAGAGCGATGGCAGAGAAGCCCAGCACCACCAGGCCGGTGACCGGGCGCCGCGTCCCACGCCGGATGCTGCGCTGGTCCATGTCCCCTCCTCGGTCATGGTCGGCTGTTGTACACGGGCGGGATGGACGCGGTTCGCGGCGCGACGCGCAGCACGGCCGACCCCGGGAGCGGGGCTCCTNGGGGCGGCGCGGCCTCCAGCGCAGCGCCGCCCGGCCCCGGCGAACGCCGCGGCGGAGCCCGGCAGAGCGGAGCCCGGCGATCGCAAAGCTGCC